>JAEEGJ010008146.1_pt1 | contig 29144 bp, 32 predicted proteins | sample 8958761 | NCBI WGS metagenome assembly JAEEGJ01 (sample SAMN16246546, study PRJNA631951) | gut metagenome | biome: gut microbiome; feature: rumen; material: RS-attached | host: Bos | place: Iran: Karaj | collected 2018-10
TTTGGGTGAGACGCTTGCGCATCGTCCAGCCCATACGCGAGGCTAACGTCTCGATGAAAGCCGCGTCCTTGATGGGAATTGTTAACACCAGATCTTCCATAATTCTTTTTCACTTTAGTATTCCGCTGCAAAGATACGAACTTTCCATGAAAATTGGTCACGGATTTCCCACTTTTTTAGAGTTTTTGTAAAATATGTGGCTAATCCTTGCCGAAAGTGATCTCTTTGCGAATCTTGCTAATGGTTTTGGGCGTGACGTTAAGGAACGAGGCGATGTCCTGCAAGTCGAGGTGCTCCACGATGCCCGGGCAACGCTGCATGAGCAGGTCGTAACGCTCGCGGGCTGTGGTGCAGTGGAGGTCGAGATAGCGTGAACGGAACTGGCAGAGAATGTGCTCGGCGATGACGGCACGCAGCTGCATCGTCTCCATACTCTGACTGAAAAACTGTCGCATCTGTTCGCTCGTGACCCTGAAAATGCGGCTAGACATCATCGCCACAATAGTCGTTTGTGACGGACGGTCGTAGAGAAACGTCGGGTAGTCAACCACGAATTCGCCCTCGAACGAGAACCACGTGATGTGTTCCCTATCGTCACTACTATGATTCACATACTTGAAGCATCCTTTTTCCACGAATGCGAACCACCGTGCCGGGTCGCCCTCACGCCCCAACTGGTCCCCCTTGCGGTAAACCACCGCCTCACCCTCGCGCTCGCAAAACTCCCGCAGCACCTGAAGGTCAATACTGTTATTGAATTTCTGTTCCATAAGTCAGTCCTCAAACGTTTGCGATGCAAAGATACGAACTTATTCTCAATCACATAACAATCGGGAGGAAAAACTTGGCGTTCATCCTCCCGATGTGGTTCTATATATTTATATATATTATTCGTGCGGATTCACACTCTGCAAATCGAAATAGAGCAAGCGAGTGTCGGCTCCCTCATCGGTCTTGGAGAGGGGAAGGAAGCCTTGCTTGTAGTAGAACGGCAGGGCGTCAGCGTATGCATCGACGGTGATGAATCGGCAACCTGCCTTGCTGTCGTTGCGGTAAGATGCAATGATCGTCCTAATAATCATTGAGCCGATGCCCTCTCCGCGGCAGGATTTACTCGTGGCCAGACGGCATATCTTCAGGGCGGGATAGCTCTTGAACATCTTTCCTTGAGCGAAGAACTGTTTGCGAAAACGGTTGTAGGCGGAGTTACTGGGGAAGTCAGTCAGGGAAATGCGGTCGTGGGCAAGACTGAAATAGCCGAACACTTCACCCGTGATGCTGTCCTCCCAGACATAACTCGTGGCAAGACGCACGCGATAATACAATGGCGCGTCTGTGAGGATGAAGTCGTTCAGGTCTTCATCGCCACAGTCGAATGCCAGCACCTTGTCATTCTCTCCAAGCCGACGCAGCTGTAGGTTTTCTTTGTTCATGTCTTAGAAAGAGCAGTTTACACATCGTGAACGCATAAACTCATAGTCGCGCTGCATGCTTTCGAGCCATTCACGCGAAACAGGTTCTGGATTCATCATGCGCGTCTCGAACTTTCGCGCTTCCTCACCGTAGAGGATAGGGGTTTCTTTGATAGGTCTTGCCATAATGATGAGTCTTTAGAATGTTTTCGGGGGCAAAGATAAGTAATTCTCCCCAAACAAAAAAACAAATCCACACAATATATTATTATTCACGCCGATTCGTGCCGATTCGTGCCGATTCGTGTCGATTCGTGTCAATTCGAGTCGATTCGAGTCGATTCGTTTGATTCGTGTTCGTTTCTATTTCAACACCTTCTCGATTTCCTGCATCATCGCTTCCACGCTATCCCAGCCGATGATGGCTTTGACGAACTTGCCTTCGCGGTCGTAGATGAGGTAGTGTGGGATGGCATTGTCGTAGTTGGGGATTTGCATGGCCTCCATCTTGTCCTTGGGCACGATATAATGGTCGCCGGCATGCTTGGCGACGTATTTCACCCACTCATTGCTATCGCTGCTGGTGTTGGTGATGTAGATGAAATCGACGCCCTGCGCTTTCAGTTCGGGCTTCACGCTCTCCATCTCTTCCATGCCCCTCCGACAAGGACCGCACCATGTGGCCCAGAAGTCGATGAAGACGGTGTGACCCTTGTGCTCGGCAACGATTTTCGGTAGCCACTGCTGAGGCTCACCCTCGGGCAGGTCGCGTCGCACACCTTCGCTCTCGGCGGATTCCTGTTTGAGTTGTTCCAGCACCTCGCGGATTTGCCCTTGGAACTCTGGCGACAGGGCGTTGATTTCGTCTTCTGCCACGGGTTGCAAGGCCTTCACACGTTCCATCACCGCTTTAGCCCCGTCCAACTCCTTGAACCAGCGTCCAAGGGGAGAATCGTCCAGCCCGTTAGCTTGAATATATAGCCTCCCTTCATCGTAGAGATTGTTCAGGCAGGCGTAGAAGCCAGTGACGTTGCGGTAGTAAGTCAGTTCGGGGGCATGGGGGTCTTTGAAAGTCATTTGCTGCTCGAACATCGCCAATGAGTCCTTGTCCTTGGTCAAGTCCCAGATCCTTTTCGTGAACGAGTAATCTTTCAGTTTATGCAGGTACCTCTGTTCTATCGCCATCCTTTGGTATTCCCGTTCCTGCGCTGTGAGGTCGAGAGAATCCAACTGCTTCACAACTTCCTGAAACTCATTCCAGCACACTTCGCGCCATTCGTCATAGGTGTCTCGATAGTGAGCCGTGGCAAATTCGCGATTATAGCTAAGATTTATCTCTTTCATTTTGATGGGTCGAGGCAGTTCAACGGTAGCGCCTTCGATGTGGAAGGCTTTCTGCCAAAGTTCTCGCAATTTCGGTGTGGTGATGCTATCGCCTGGCGTCTTCTTATTGTAAGTCTCGTATTTGGCAAAAGCACCTCTGTCAACGTCGAGTCTGACGGTGTCACCAGGAAAGAGAAGAATGGTCAGTCCGTTCATGAACCGATGTCTCAGCGGATAGCAGATGTCCCATGTGAGGGTAAATGTGCCGTTGATGGAATCTATGACACATTCTGGAAAGTCACCTCCTTTCAACGATTCATGATTTCCCAAATAGCTCGGATAGGGGTTGTCGCCTCTCTTCCAATCAACATACCGTCCGAGAATGACGGCAGGAGCACTCTTGCGTTCCCACATCGGAAGGGTGGACGGGGACTGCGCAATGGCTGTCATGGATGTCGCGATGGCGAGCAAGATGGTGATGATTGTCTTCTTCATCTTTGTTGTGATGGTTTGTTAGCAATCGAATTGTGGCGGCAAAGGTACGAAAAACTCCCCATACAGACAAAGGATTCGGGGCCTTTCATTTATAAGGGCTGGGGATGGTGTCCGTGGGAATGACTGGATCCTTGACGCGCATCACAGTGGGGCCGTCCTCCCAGATGTATTTGTAGCCCAGCGCGCCACCGACCCATTCTCTGGCGGAGTACTGAACGTGGAAGCTGTTGCTGGTCATTTGGGTGATCAGGAATTCGGTCTCGCCATCCAGATTGACGGCGAAGATGGTCGGGTCGTTGGGCTCGAAATTGAGGGTGTAACTCCGTGCCATTCCGTAGGTTTCAACGATGACCCACTTGTTCCTGTACGCCTCATACCGTCCAGTGGCATTGGGGCTGACGTGATTAATCACGAAGTATCTGCCGTCGGCCGTGAACTCCCAATACCAGTTGTCGATATCACTTGTGTTCCCATTGGTTTTCTTTACTTTGATTGCCTTCCACTGTCCCACGAGCATTTGCGCGGCCTCCTCTTCCGTGGTGGGACGGTCGGGCTCGTCGTCGCTGCAGGAGGTGGTGAACAGGGCGGCCATCGTGCAGAGCGCCGCCAGGAGTGTGAGATGAAGTTTTGTTTTCATGATTGAATAATTTTGATTGATTGTGATGTTGTATACATTTATATATATAGAAAAGCTGCACCTATCACTTGTGCTGCTCTTTCTGCATCTGCTTCCACTGTGCCTTGGCAAGCTCCTGCATGTCGACCACCTCGTCTTTCTCATCAACTATCTCGAAGCCGAGCATGGTCTCGATGACGTCCTCCAGGGTGACGATGCCGCGCAGGGTGCCGTATTCGTCGATGATGATGGAGATGTGCTCCTTCTTCTCGAGGAGCTTCTCCCAGATGGTGGAGACGTCCTCGTCTTCGGAGAAGGACAGGATGGGTCGTGCCAGCTCGCCCAGCTTGGTGTCGAACTTGTCCTCGGCCAAACGCTCCAGAATCTCCTGACGGAGCACGTAGCCCGTGATGTAGTCGCTCTCCTCGCCCTTATAGACGGGGATGCGCGAGAAGTTCTTGTATTCCTCTTCGCCGTAGAACTCGCGCAGGGTCATCTCCTCCTCGGCCATCGCCACCACCACGCTGGGTGTCATGATCTCGTGGGCTGCCACGCTGTCGAGCCTCAGCAAGTTCTGAATCATGCGGTTCTCCTTCTTCTCGAGCACGCCTTCCTCGGTGCCGACCGTCACCATCGCCGCCACTTCATCGCGTGTGACGGACTCCTGACTGGCTGCATTGCCAAGACCATGCGTGATCTTCTCAAGCAGGATGACCAGCACGTAGGTCATTATTATATATATATGTATAATGCGGCTTGCAGGCAGCGCCAGTTTGCGCCAATAGGTGGAACCGATGGTCTTGGGCACAATCTCAGAGAACACCAGGATGAGGAACGTGAACACGCCCGACACGATGCCGACAAAGAGGCTCGTCTGGTCGGAAGCGGAGAAGTGGGACGAGGCATAGCCTGCCGCCGTCGAGCCGACGAGCGACGCACCCACCGTGTTCGCAATAGTGTTGACAATGAGAATGGCAGAGATAGGACGATCGATGTTGGTCTTATACTGCTTGAGACGCTCCCAACCCTTGGCACCTTGTGTCTCGAGGGTGGTCACGTATGACATCGGAGTGGAAAGTATCGTTGCCTCCAGCACAGAACACAGTGCCGAGATGATCAACGACAATAACATGTAAGTAATTAAGAGGGTTATCTGGGAATCCATACGTTTGTGTCTGAATACTATATTTTCTCACCGTATGCGATGTGCCCGGCATTGATGTCTGCCCTCTTGGCGAAATATATTTCTTTCATCACATTAAAGATTTGATGCAAAGGTAGGGATATTTTTTCACATAGAAAACTATTTCTTCAAAATTGTCATAAATCACGAGCACGATTGACCATATCCTTTGTGTTTTGACCACTTTCGATGAGAAAAAGCCGATTTTGCCATTACATATGTACAAAATATCCACAAAATGTTTCCGATGTCACTTTTTTTCCCTAACTTTGCAAAAATTAATTAAAAAACGTCACAGGCATCCTTGCCTACAATATATGGGAACAGAAAAGCATCTTCAATTTGGCGTGTTCTTGATTGACACGGTATTATTGACTGCCTTTGTATGTGGATTCTACTACCTCATGCGTTACATTTCGCCTGAGTCTGTGAACAATATCCAGAACATCCCATGGTTAGTGCTCGTCTATATCATCGGATTTGTATTCAGCTACATCCTGTTCCCCTCGCTCATTCATCTCCGATTCGTCAAGTCAGAAGCCATCATCACACGTGTTGTTTACACCTGCTTCATGATGCTTCTTTTCATTTCACTCATTCTGGTCGTATCACGTCCTTTCGCCAATTTCCCACGAAAGTTCCTGCTCTATTCGATGTCGGCCTATCTGGTCTTCCTGATGACAGAGCGCCTCATTCTGAGAAAGATTCTCTTGCGCATCCGTGCCAACAAGGGAAACACCAAGACCATCGTCCTCGTCGGCAACGAAGGGACGGTACACCACCTGTATGAGATATTGAAGACCCCCGTCTATGGCTATCACATCGCTGGTTTCTTCTACGATGGAGAATGTGACAACGACGAGATTGCCAGCATGAGACTGGGAGGAGTGAGCGACATCTACGGTTGGATTTCCACCCATCCGCGCGTCAACGAGATCTATGGCTATTTCCCCAAGGAGCAGCAAGACACCATCAACATGATGAGCAAGTTTTGCGACAATCACCTGATTCGTTTCTATTACATCCCTGCCATCAACGTGTTCAAGGGCAACATGTCCATCTCCTTCATGGAAGACACTCCTGTCATTGCACGTCGTGAAGAGCCGCTGAGGAAAGGCAGGAACAAGCTCATCAAGAGGGTCTTCGACATCATCTTCTCGTTGTGTGTGCTCATTTTGGTGTTCCCATGGATACTCATCTTGGTGGCCATCATGATAAGAATCCAATCGCCTGGCTCCATCTTCTTCTTGCAGGAAAGAACGGGTCTGGACGGCAAGATATTCAAGTGCATCAAGTTCCGCTCCATGCATGCGAACAATGATGCAGACGAAGTGCAGGCGACAAAAGACGATCCTCGTAAGTTCCCGTTTGGCGACTTCATGCGCAGAACCAACATCGACGAGATTCCGCAGTTCTTCAACGTGTTAGTGGGCGACATGTCCGTAGTGGGACCACGTCCACACATGCTGAAACACACGGACGAATATTCCAAGCTCATCAACCACTTCATGGTGCGTCACTTTGCAAAACCCGGCATCACAGGACTGGCACAGGTGAATGGTTTCCGTGGCGAGACCCGCTACATTGACCAGATGGAAGGGCGTGTGAAGAAGGACATTGAGTACATCGAGAACTGGACCTTCCTGCTCGACATCAAGATCATCCTCAAGACTATCGCCAACATGTTCGGCAAGGAAGAAGGAAATGCATATTAAAAATCAAATATATAATAACCAATTCATTAACAGTAAAGACAAACAAAAATGGCTTTCTTAGATATTTTCAAGAGAAAAAAGAAAGAGAATGTGGGTGGAATGGAAGATTTCATGACACTGATTCGTGTCTATTTCCAGAGCGTGTTGGCTGCCAACCTCGGCATCTCCAACCTCTCCGCCCTACCCGACTTGCTCACTTTCAAGCGCACACTTCATGTGGCGACAGTCAACAACAAACTGGGTATTGGCGAGAAAAAAGCATGCGCCAAGATGCTCCAAGACCTGTATGGCATCAGCGACAACTTCTTCAAGGAGATTGACCAGAGCATCAAGAAGGAATGCCGCACACAGAACGACGTGAGTCGCTATCTTTATGCTTTTCAGGGATTCACCCAGGACACCATGATGCTGGTGGGCAACATCCTGAAATGGAAGTTCCGCATCCCTGGATTCCTGAAGAAGATGGTGAAGAAACTGACCGACAGCACTGTGCATGACATCCTCACCAAGGACACATGGGACGACGATGGTGTGAGAAAATCCGTGTTCTCTGTACGTCGTTATCAGCAGATGTTGGGATTCAGCGAGGCATGGATTCAGGAATACGTCTATAACCTCATCACATTGGCAAAGAAGGAGCCCAATCCATCCGACGAAGAAGTGGCAAAGGCTCAAGCCAAAATGAAAAAATAAGGACAAACAAGAAAAAAATCGGTCAAAAGGTTGGTTAAGTCAGCCTAAATCTATAATTTTGCATAAAAATTCGTAAATCCGCGTTTAACGCACACTACCTTTCAGCATGACAGCAGAAGAAAGACAGTCAATGAAAAAATTTGAAGCGAAGGTACGACAAGTCCTCGCTCAATTCCGTGTGCTTAAGCAGGAAAATGCCGACCTGTACGCTGAACTGGAAGGCAAAGAAGAGGAAATCAAACAGCTCAAAGCCGAACTGGCTCAGAGCAAAAATGATTACAACAATCTGAAATTGGCCAAAATGATTGAAATCAGCGATACCGATATCAAGGAATCAAAGATGAAAATCACCCGACTGGTTCGTGAAATCAACAAATGCATCAGCATCCTATCCACCGGCACGGAAGGTGACGGTAGCGATATAGAGGGATAGCGCTTCTGAAATGCTCAATGGAAGAAGATGCACCCCAACAAAAACAGTACATCTGTCATGGCAAACAAACTAAACATCAACGTAACGATTGAAGGTATCCAGCTTCCCCTTCTGGTTTCATCACCTGAAGAGGAGAAGATCTATCGCGACGCCGCATCCAGCATACAGCGCCGCATTCAACGATTGCGCGATGCTTATCCTAACCTGACCAATGACAAATACTATGTGATGGCAATGCTCAACACGTCTGTTGAAGCTGTAAAGGCTTCCAACAGAACCGACACGCAGCCATACGTGGAAATGATGCATGACCTTGAGAAAGAAATAGAATCTCTCGACGTCAAGTAAAAAAACAAGAAACATAAGGCACAATTTCAGGTGTTCACATACATATCCAGATGTGAATGGCTTGAATTGTGCTTTTTCTATATTGTAAAACCCAATAAACAAAAAACTTTAACATGGATATATTATTAACAATAAGCATTGCGATTGGCTGCTTGATCTTAGGAGGATTCCTGGGCTTTGCCCTGTTCCGCTATATCATCAAGCAGAGGTACAACCAAATCATCAAAGAAGCTGAGATTGAGGCAGAAGCGCTCAAGGAGAAGAAGCAGTTGGAACTCAAGGAAAAGTTCTTGAACAGGAAATCCGAACTGGACAAGGAAGCCAACCAGCGCAACCAGAAGATGCAGGTCTATGAGAACAAGCTGAAGCAGCGCGAACTCACCCTGAATCAGCAAAGCGACGAACTCCAGAAGAAGCAGAACGAGGTGGAATCACAAAGAATCAACCTCACGAAGCAGCAAGAGAAGTTGGACTCACTCATCACAGATCAGCGTGCACAACTGGAAACCATCTCTGGTCTGACTACAGAAGAAGCCCGCGAGTCACTCATCGAATCGTTGAAGGACGAAGCAAAGACGCAGGCACAGCAGTACATCAATGAAATCATGGACGAGGCGAAGATGACCGCCAACAAGGAGGCCAAGAAGATTGTCATCCAGTCCATCCAGCGTGTGGCTAGCGAAACCGCTGTGGAGAACTCCGTCAGCGTCTTCCACATTGAATCAGACGAAGTGAAAGGTCGCGTGATTGGTCGTGAAGGCCGTAACATCCGTGCTTTGGAAGCAGCCACAGGTACTGAAATCGTGGTGGACGACACGCCAGAGGCCATCGTCATCAGCGCTTTCGACCCAATTCGCCGCGAGATCTGCCGTTTGGCACTCCACCAGCTGGTTGCCGACGGTCGTATCCACCCTGCCCGCATCGAGGAAGTCGTTGCCAAGGTGAAGAAGCAGGTGGAAGACGAAATTGTGGAGACAGGTAAACGTACCTGCATCGATATGGGCGTACATGGGCTGCATCCAGAATTGGTACGCATCGTAGGTAAGATGAAGTACCGTTCTTCTTATGGCCAGAACCTCTTGCAGCATGCTCGCGAGACAGCCAACCTTTGTGCGGTGATGGCTGCCGAACTGGGGCTCAACCCCAAGAAGGCTCGCCGTGCTGGTTTGTTGCACGACATCGGCAAGGTGCCAGACGAGCAAATCGAGATTCCACACGCCCTTTATGGTGCCCAGTTGGCTGAGAAATATAAGGAAAAGCCCGATATCTGCAATGCCATCGGTGCCCACCACGACGAGATGGAGATGACCACTTTGTTGGCTCCTATCGTACAGGTATGTGATGCCATCAGCGGTGCACGTCCTGGCGCACGTCGTGAAATTGTCGAAGCCTATCTGAAGCGTCTGAACGACCTTGAGAACTTGGCAGCAAGCTATCCAGGCGTCACCAAGACTTATGCTATTCAGGCAGGTCGTGAGCTTCGCGTCATCGTGGGAGCAGACAAGATTTCTGACAAGGAAATCGATGCACTCAGCGCAGACATCGCCAAGAAGATTCAGGACGAGATGACTTATCCAGGACAGGTGAAGATCACCGTCATCCGCGAGACTCGTGCTGTCGCTTTTGCCAAGTAAGGTCGCCACAACACCTATGATCATGTCAAGATGAAGAAAGTTATTCTGACATCGTTATTGACTATAACTCTCAATGCCTTTGCCCAGTCGCCTGATTTGGGCAAAGGCATTTCTTATTCCATTGAAACCTCTGGAACGCTTTCCGATGGGAGACATGCCCCCTTCTGGCTCACAGCAAACCGGTATGGACTGCCCTCTGTGGAAAGAAACTCAGCTTACCTTCGTGGTGGCGTGTTCAGAAGTGCCGAGAATGATGCTGCCAGACGTTGGGACATCGGATATGGAGCCGATCTTGTCATTCCTGCCAACCACACCAGCCACTTCTTCGTGCAGCAGCTCTATGCCGATGTGCGATGGATGAAGGGTCTGTTGACGGTAGGTCAGAAGCAACAGCCCATGCAGTTGAAGAACAACGAGCTCAGCAGCGGCTCACAGACCCTTGGCATCAATGCTCGTCCCTATCCAGAGATTCGGCTCGCCCTACCCGACTATTGGGACATCCCCTACACCAAAGGCTTCCTTGCCTTCAAGGGTCACATCGCCTTTGGCGCCTACACGGACAACCACTTTCAGAAGGACTTTGTCGAAGGTCGCAATCCCTACGACCAGAACGTGCTCATGCACACCAAAGCCGGTTATATCAGGATAGGAAAAAAGGACAAGCCCTTCACGGCCGAAATCGGTTTGGAGATGGCGTCGCAATTTGGCGGCACCCATTATGATTACACAGGCAGCGCCTATCAGAAGGAGAAAAGCAGCAGAAACCTCAAGTCCTTCTGGCATGCATTTATAGGAGGAGGTGCAGACTCCATGGATGGTGCCGTGCAAAACAATGAAGGCAATATGTTGGGCAGCTGGGTGGCACGACTGAACTACGACACCCCAGATGCCAAGTTCGGACTGTATGCCGACCATTTCTTCGAAGACCATTCGGGCATGTTCCATCTGGACTATGACGGTTATGACTACAGAGACGGACGAATCAAGAAGGTTGACCACCGCTACTTAGTGTATCCACTGAAAGACATCATGCTCGGAGCCGATGTCCATCTGAAAAACTTCCGCTGGGTGAGCGACGCTGTGGTGGAATATCTCTTCACGAGATACCAGAGCGGTCCCGTCTATACTGACCGAACACCACAAATCCTTGACCACATCGGTGGCGTGGACAACTACTACAACAACGCCATTGAGCCAGGTTGGCAGCATTGGGGACAGACCTTAGGCAATCCCCTGTATGTCTCCCCAATCTACAACGACGACCACAAACTTGAGTTCGAGTGCAACCGTTTCACCGCTTGGCACATCGGCATTGCAGGACAGCCGACCCCAGAACTTCACTATCGCCTTCGTGCCACCTGGCAGGAGGGATTGGGCACCTACGACATGCCCTATTGCAATCCCAGACGGAATGTCTCTGTGGGACTCGAAGCCTGCTACGATGCCAGCACCCTCATCTACAAGGGATTCAGCATCGGCGCCGCTTTGGGTATCGATCGTGGAGAACTCTTGGGTAACAACACAGGCGGTTCCATCACCATCAGATATGAGCGATAAGGACACACGAACCAATTAGCAAGAAAGGAACACATGAAGAAACTTCTCTACATCATACTATCCTGCCTCATCCTCACTGCCTGTGAGTTGGAAACGCCCAACAACGGGAAGTTGGACGGCAACTGGCAGTTGCGGCAGATTGACACCCTCGCCACGAGAGGCACATGCGACATGTCCTACAGCTACATCTACTGGGCAGTGGAGAGCCACCTCTTGCAGGTAAGGGACATCGACAACAAAAACCAGAAGATCCTGTTCCGCTTCGAGAAGCAGGGAGATGAACTCATGATTCATTCTCCCCATTTTGTGCAGACCAAGGACGAGCTCATCCCGCTGGAAAACGACAGCCTGCTCACGCCTCTTGGCTTTGTCGGAATAAAAGACACCTTCCTCATTGAGAAGCTGAACCACGAGCACCTCATCCTCAGAAATCAGCGCTACCAGCTGCACTTCCGTCGATATTAAAAAATATTGATAAATTAATGGTCATTCGCCACAATATATAACACTTTTTCACGTTATAGTAACAAGAAGAAGTTAAAAAACAGACGCGCATGGTCATCAATTCGACATACATTCTCATCGCCTTTGCCATCAGCCTCGTGTTCTCACTCATCGGAACACCGCTTGTCGTGAAGCTCTGCAACACGTATGGAATTTTTGACCTTCCCAACTCCAGAAAGGTGCACAAGTACAGCATTCCAAGGTTGGGTGGGACTTTGTTCATGCCCTCCTTAGGATTGGGTGTGGTGGTGACGCTGCTCATCATGTATCAGGGCATCAACAAAGACTTCCAGATAGGCGTGTCCAATGTGATGATGGTCATCGGAGCCATCATGGTGTACCTCATCGGCATCTTCGACGATCTGAGGGGCATGAAAGCCACTCATAAGTTCATCATCCAAACCGTCGCAGCCCTCCTCTTCCCGTTGTGCAACCTGATGATCAACAACCTGCACGGACTTTTCGGCATCCATGAGATACCCATCTGGCTTGGCTATCCCATCACCGTGTTCGTCATCCTGCTCATCGTCAACGCCATCAACCTCATCGACGGCATCGACGGACTGGCCTCAGGACTCGCATTCCTGATCTTGGCCTCCTTCGCATACCTCTACCATGAACTCCACGCCCACCTCTTCAGCATCATCAGCACCAGTCTGGCTGGAGCCACCCTTGCCTTCTTCTTCTTCAACATGTACGGCAAGGTGGGACGACTCAAAACGTTCATGGGCGACTCAGGCAGTCTCTTCCTGGGTTATGTAATCGCTTACCTCGCCATCAAATACCAAATGGAACAGGAACCCCTCGGCTTCTCCTATCGTGAGGAATCCCTCCTCATCTCCTTCACCCTGGTATTCCTTCCATGCATTGATGTCATCCGTGTAGGTCTGTGGCGTAAATTCAGAGGCAGGAGCATGTTCGAGGCAGACAAGACCCACATCCACCACCGCATCATGCAGATGGGACTTGACATGCACCAAACCCTCGCAGTCATCATCACCCTCTTCATCGTCATCTGCCTCATCAACTACGGCCTCTATGTCGGAGGTCTCCAGTCAGCCTACATCGTAGGCATCGACATCGCCATCTACAGCATGTTCATCTGGATCGTGGAAAAGCTGAATATTTCCACCGTATAGTTCTCGAATCATTCTTGGACAACATAACTGGTATTCAACAAATAACAAAGAAGCCCATCCACTCAGGACGGGCTTCTTCTTTTCAGTTGAGCAGCTGGGTGATGTTGCTCAGCTTGATGCGTTGCCATTTCCTTCCCTTGCTGTCCAGCGACACAGAGAAGTACAGGGTGAGTTCGCACTTGCGGTTCTGCGTGATGATGCCCTTCACCTGTTCGATGTACTCAGGATTGTCGGCATACAGGTCTGCCACCAGTTCGTCGGTTGCGTCCCTGCCGTTCTGGGTCGTGTAGGGGAAGTCACATACTACTGGATACGCATGTCTTGCGTTTCCGTCCTTGTCGGTGAATGTTCTTGGCTCACCGATCTCTTTGATAAATCCTTGCTTAATCATGTTGTGTAATTGTTTTTAGTTTGTTGGTTTGTTTAGTTGGTTGTTTATACTCTAACTTTACTCTTATACCTGTTCTTCTGAAAACTGCCATCTGCCATCTGTACCACATAATGGCGTTTTTTCCAAGTGCTGATCATATTGCCAGTCTTTTCTATGCCCATACCCTGCTGCCTTCTCACTCGCTTTGCATCCTCCAGCGTGAACACATCGGGCAGCATTTCCAAGAGGTTTCGAGGGCCACGCTGACCGATTCGCTCTTCGCCCCGGTTGGCTTTCTCGATGTCTTCGCCGAAGAATTCCATCTTGCACCAGAGGTCGTAGTTCAAACTCCAGCGGATGAAGTCCTCGATGCTCTTTTCCCACTTCTTGCCGTTTGCCACATAGAGCACACAGGCTTTCAGCCAGGCGATGACACAGGCACGGTGGGAGAGGTTCCAGTAGGTGGCGTTCTGCGAGAGCCGTGCGAACTCGGCACATTCCTCCTGCAGCTTCTTCACGAGCCGCCAGGCCTGCTGGCAGTCAACGAGTCCCCTTGCACCTGTGAGGTTGTCGATGTAGGGTTTCAGGGCTTCGTCAAAGGCGGCGTCGTACTTGCCGTAGATGGGCTGTTCACCGCCAATCTCTTGTTCTGGGATAGTGCAGAAGTTGATGCGGCTGATGGGGCCATCGGTCAGGACTCTGCTGAAGAACCTGCGCCCTTTCAGCACCGTCGTGCAGGCGTTCCAGTTGAAGCGGCATTGGGGTCGGGCTGTCACGCTCTGTGTTCCCACACGGGTCTGACCGTACTCTGCCCCTGGGTCGAATGCCAGACACATCAGCTGGAAGTGCTGCTTGCCTGTCTGACCTCTCAGCTGCTCGAACAAGTCCAGTTCGTTGAGCTTCACATACACGAAGTGGTTCTCTGCCTCGTCCATGCGGGTCACCAAGGCTGGCTTGGTCATGTCGGGGTCAATCATCTGAATGACGAGCCCTTCTGGGCGCACCATCTTGTCCTTGTTGGCACCCTTCTTCTGGCAGTCCTTCTTCCACTCCGCTTCACGACGCTCATTCTCCTTGTCCCTGCGTTTGATGTCCGCCATGATGTGCTCGATGGGCTGGTCGATGCAACCCTTGCCCGCACCCGTCTCGGCCATCAGGCAATTCATCAGGGTGGCTTCGTGCTCCACGTGGTCGGTATATTCAAACCGCACCTCGCACAGGTGGGTAGCCAAGGCTGGGAACACGGCGTGTGCCACAGCGGGCTTGTACATCTCTGGTGTCTTCGAGGTCAGCAGGTCGATGAGCTTGGGCAGCTTCTTGGGCATCGTAGGCGCTTCGCTTAGTTGAGAGTTGACAGTTGACAGTTGAGCGTTTTCGACATTCTTCTGTGCCTTGGCGTTGATTTCACGCAGACTGGCATTCATGAAGCCCTTGTCGGTATCGTACTTGTCATAGAAGTAGTTGATCAGTTTCTGGCAATCCTCTGTCTGCGAATAGTTGGGCAACCGCACTGCCACCACAGCCTGCAGCTGCTGACGGCTCATCAGCTTGCCCACACCCACAGAGAGCACAGCCATCAGGTTCGCGTGCCAGTTGTGCACACCCCACACGTCCATTGCGTCCACTTTCAATCCTGCCTGTTCTGCACAGAGGTCAAAGGCTGCAAGAGAGGCTTCGGATGCCTTTTCTGAACAGTTAAGGTCAGGTTGTTCAGGCAATCTCTCACCTCTTACCTCTAACTTCTTACCTCTTCCTTCTTCCCTCTTACCTCTTCCCTCAGACTTCAATTCTCTTCCGTCCACATCCAGTCCCCTGTTCAGGAATGCCTCACGACGCTCGTTCAGCTCTTCCTCTGAGAGGGCTTCGAGCCAACGCGCCGAACGGTAGATCTCTTCGTCCTTGCCAGTCAGATAGATGAACCTTTCAGGGGTGATGCAATTCTCGTCGTAGGGCACACCAATCTCCTTGCAGAACATTTCCTGCGTCTCCTCGATGGTCTTGCCCACAGGCATCAGCAGCCAGATGTGCACCTTCTTGCGGGCTGAGTAGTCGATGCGCAGCACCATGCCTTCCCAATCACCGCCTTCTTCGCTGTTCACCTCCAACGAACGCCGGATGGCTTGCTCCACCTTCTCCCTGTCATCCACATCCACGCAGGTCATGAAGGTGAATGTCTCAGGGATGATGTCAGCCTGCGCACGATGGTTGTTGTTGAACCTCATGTAATGTGGACAGGCAAACGGCAAATCGTCCTTCAGCTTCTCATTGCCCGCCCTGATGTCTGCCACCATTTTCTTGAGCCAGTCTTCGGAGAGCAGCCCGTCAAGCTGCTCTGAAGACATTGGCTCTGCATACCCACGGTGATCCTTGCTGGGGTCACCTGTATGCTTTGTGTTTACTGCAATCATATGCTTCATGGTCGGTTAGGTTTTAGTTTAACAGAAAACGACCTCAGCCAGTTCGCAGTCCCTCAATGCCGCTGTGGCATCTCTGGCTCCACGTTGCAGTACATGACCCACACCAGCGGCACCAAGCCTCTTGGGAACACTCTCGTACACCTTGATGCGTTCAGGCGACTCCATCACCCTACCGTGTTCAAGATAGCAGATGAGCTTATCCCTCCACCTGTAACCTTGTGGCTTGCGGTTGTACTTGCCAAAGAAGATTTCATACTTGCCATCCTCTTTCAATTCCATCCAGAGGCGACCTTCCACCTTACGTCCTTTTCCCAAAGTATTCAGGACGTCTGTTTTGTTCAAAATGTTAACTTCCATGTTTTTGTGTTTGTGTTGTGGTTATTAATTAGTTTTAGGAAAAGCGAGTGCATATCCCCTATCAATCTCGCCCATGTCAATTTGGCTTTCACCGCATCCGTTCTCTACACACGCCATTGCCTGTACCAAGAACTTCACATTCTCCTGCTGCACTACATCCTGTGTGTCAGCCACGATGAAATCCGTCTCTCGCAAGCAAGCAATTTCACATACACGCTGGATGTACCCTCTGGTGTTGTTGCCATCACTTTCAGGCGCCCATCTGCTGATGATTGCTCGTACGCTGTAGATGTGATACTTCACGTTGTAGGTCTTCAGGATGCGAAATGCAGCTCGATACCCATACGCATTGTTCAGGAAGATGCAGAACGTGCCGTCGTTCCCTGTCTGACCTTGCCACAGCTGGTCAGACTTCCTGATGTTGAGAGGATTACGATTTCGTAATCCCCTCGGCATTTTCTTCTTTTTCGCCATATTTATTCTCAATTTTCAATTTATATAAATGTTTCCAAACTCTTTCTCATACATCGCCCTCAGTTCCTCGCTCGTCATGCAGTCTTCTTCAAACAAGATGCCCTGTTTGATGGCTTTATCCTCTTGTTCTCGCTGCATCTGTACGAACATCAGATACTCTTTCTTCTTGATCTTGCCTCTCTTTCTGCCCGCTTGCTGATAGCCCTCTGCCATCTTCCAAGCAGAACACAAATCCGCTCCTGTCACGTTCGCACCCGACAGCTTGCACATTTGACAACCTTCGTCATCCTCGCATCTGTGCATGCACGTTGAGCAGCTCTTTCTGATCTCGATGCCGCATTGGTTCTTCACAAGAGGAAGCTCCAACTTAATTTGTGCAAGTTTCTCCTTTTGTGCCTTTCTCTGCTGAAACTCAATCAGCTTCGATGCCAACAGCGCGTTGGTGATGTTTTTCTTGACGACTTTCTTTTCTGCGCCAATCAGCACGTAGCAGATTCCCAAAGCCGTGTCCACTGCCAACACACCTGTGGTGGTTGCCACCTTGCTGCATACGAAGTTTTTCAGGTTGGTAGCCATCTTCCGTTGCATTTCCTTGCGGAACCCATACAGCATTTCACAAAGCATGTTGAAAAGTGTTGGACTTACCCGACTCTCGATGCACTCCATGATGAGGAAAGCACGTTCGTCCATCTGAGTTGTATCACTCAAATTGTCTACTGAGGTCTTCACGTTCTTGGTGAAGCAACCTTCTAAAAATTTTTTTGTAGTCATTTTATTTAATTTTAATTATTTGTTTATTTTTCGTACTTGATCTCTATAACCAATAACCTCTTTGTCGTATTGACGATGCAAAGTTATGGCACTTGATTCTGGGCTACAATCATTCTTTTTTAGACCTTCGCCCAGAAAAACGATTTTTAGAAATTCCCTGGCTTCTGAAGGCATTCTGTAGTTTCTGTTATTCTTGTAATACTTATTCTTTTTTGTTGTATGTTCCAACTTCAAGTGCAGCGTCAACATGGATACATCCTTACGATATACCCCAAGGTTTTGCATCCTACGCACAAGGTTGGTGACAGTATAACGGTTCATGTGTCCAGACTGATCGCCCCTCTTCAAAACAAGGAACTCGCTGAAACATTCTGCATCTACAATAGCGTTCCATACTTCATCCATTTGTCCCTTCCACGCCTCTGTGACATTGTCATCAATGGCATGCACGTACTCCAAGATTTCACGCTTGTAGGCATTCTTGTCCACTACTTGAGGCATGTCAATATACACACGTCCCTCAAGGGTCAATTGTCTCAGCCAGTCTATATCAAAATCTTTAAGCGACAATCTTCTTAAATCTGACTTCTTCACTTTGTTTGGCTTTGTGAGAGAAGAAGTTCCAGAATTGGTACCTTTTCACTCGCGAGACTCCTTTCGCTCACTTCGCCCAACGGGTCGCTCCTTATACGACCATTAAATATGTACACGCGAGGACTATCCGTCGCATGGCATCAGAGTTTCTTCTGAAATGCGACGCAAAGGTAGGGACAATAGCAAAAAAAAAGGTCTTATATAAGACCTATCCTAAGACTTATATAAGACCATAACGATTTGAGAAACAGACTACTCTGTAATCTCTTCTATTTCATTTGCCCTTGGGGGAAGTTTACCAGTTTGCTTCCATGATCCCGCCAGTTGCGCCATGTTTTCTATATTCCACAGTTGCTCAAACACCTTCCATTTGTACTTGATTTTCAACTTCTCCGACATACAATCGGCTATATAAGCAGCTTGGTTATTCGATACACTTTTGGCTAAAGCATAACCGTCGGCAACAATGAAACCTGCATCCCTTAACTTCTCCCACAACGGCTGCGCTTCCTCTGTCATGAGTTCAGCGGGTATCTCACATGCACTGCTAATGTTGTTTTGTAGCTCATTTTCACTTTCCTCCTGTTCATTACCATTATTAAGCCATTCGTCATGTTGCGCCTTCAGATTAGGGAACATCTCACATTGGATAAGAGTGCGTCTGATGATGATGTCATAAAACATGGACAGGTTGTCTGGTGTCAACAGCGCAATAAACGCATATACATTATCCACTTTACCAAAATCAAAAAGTTCTTCTGTGCGACACGAAGAATAAATCTGTTGCATCAGTTGACCGTTTTCGTCCATTTGCTTTTTCATATCTTCCCCCCAATGCTCTTGCTTTGCATCATCACAATTAGCGAGTTCTTGTCTTTTTGCCATTAAGAGTGCATTCTCGTCGGCATCTAACATTTCACTCCATAGCTCTGGCGTATTGTTGTCAGTACGGTGTGCCTTGTAGTATCTGTTCAGATCTTCTTTCATTTCCTTGAACACTCCTTTCCCAAAGGAGAACGTCCACTCCATTAAATCATCTTCTATTGCTTTTGTGAAATCTTCGACAGATGGATTCAAATCAATAACTTTTTGTTCACCCCGATCCATTACAGCCGTCAAAACACCTAAGATATCTGTAAGCACAGCATGTACGGCAGATCGGGCCTTGAGTGAATCATTATTCAAATTTGTAAGATGCTGGATAATGTCATCTACATTTTCCAAGTCATCACAATAATGATTGGTAAAAAGAGCATCCATTTCATCGGCACTAATAAATTCTCTTTCCAAACATCCACCATAGCAATCCAATATTTTATTCAATTGCTCGTAATACCTCTCATAGAGGTCTTCATACATGAAAAAATAATTTCTCAGGGTAAGTAGATACGCAACATATGTTTCTGTGCGGTCTTCCCATCTCGTCTTATCTTCAGCGGCTTCCCAAGTTTCTATTTTTTCTATAGATCTGACCAATGCCAACCACCCCTTTATGATTTGAGGATTTTGAAAGAACAATGACTTATCTGAATATTTATTTATTTCTTCTATCTGATTGTGAAGATAAGTCATAGCAGAATCTATCTCATCCTGATGCAAATCAGGACCAGAGAAACGAATTTCTAAGCCATTGTAAGTCTTGGTGTGCATATCTCAAATTATCTATCCTCGTTTACGAAATACAATTCTTCAAACACATCACGTGGCAAGGTACTATCCCAACCGCCTACTCGATGATTAATCTTCTTGGTAGCGTTCTCAAATCCGATATACTCTAACGAACCATCCTCATAACGCTTGAACTTATACACAGCATCGTTCATGATGGCTGAATTGAATACATTCAAGCTCACTAGCAATTCAAAATCCTTTACCGTCAAACCAGTAACCTTATGGAACAGTCCTGGCTCTAATTGGGTAATGACATCTTTCAAACATTGTTCACGGAAGTCTGTCAGATACATAAAGACTGGAATACGCGTAGCAAACTTGATGAGCTTGTCCTGTATCTGCTTGCGTAGTGATTTCATCTCCTTCTCATCATCCGACAATTCGCGTTTCTCCTTGTTGGTGAGTTCTTCGTCATTAGCCTTGGCCTTCGCTTTCTTTACAGCCTCACTCTTGTTGATGATAGTCATTATATCCTTTTTAAGCGAACGGAATCCCTCAATGTTCTTGAGAGCATCCATTGCTTCAGGATTGTTGAGAAGACGTTGCAAAGTGATATTGTCAACATTCACCAGTAGTGCACTCTCCCATCGACGTGCCAGCAAAGTAGCAGATGTTCCACTCATGGCGATATCCAAAATACCTGCTGCATCTATCTGCTTCATGTGCATACCATCGTAAGCCAGCACAGGTAGGAACTTGATAAACTCAGAAACCTTCTTCTCTGGTTGAGTTTCATCTACATTCAGACGGCAAGAATAGTCTGCAATTTGGCGCAAAGCTCGATTGGGCGCAAAGTCGAACACGTAACATTCACGCTTCATGATTTCATAATGATTAGGCTTATCATCCGTTGGGTTGTTGATGACCCAAGGACTCTGAACACGGAATGCCGCTTGGAAATATGTTTCAGGAGAAGAACTGTTCCTGAGCATAAATATACCAGACCAAGGTTTTACAGTTACGCCTGTTGTCAGTTTTCCACACGACAAGGTAATGGTGCGTGTTTCTAATGGATTATCCATCGCCTTGCGAACAGGAGGCAATGCGTTCACACCAATACCCGCCTCTGTTCCAGCTGCCACCACCACTTTGAAGTCATGATAGAACACATTGTTGCGCTGCCCTAACAAATTACGCATCGCATAGCACGAAGCTACTGAAGGCAAGAACCAGAACGTATGGTTGAGTATTCTCAGCAGGGGTGCATGACTGAAAGGCATAGGAGGTTTCTCTTTTCGTAATGTCAAATCATCCTTGATAGAATCACGATAAGCACCACGAATCAGGTCGAGCCATTTCTGTACCTCGTCTTCATGTCGGAAGACTGCAAAGTCGTAGTCTGCTCCTTCTGGAATGTCAGCAGCAAAGAATTCATTCAGGTCGAACTCATCAAATTCTCCTTCCTTTGCGACTCGTACTAAGTCATCTGGCATCTGATAAGTCATCAGCACCATACGAGGCATCATCTCGTAGGGGTTGTCGCCTTCACCTTTCCAATTCTCTTTTTTCTCCTGTTCGTCACTATATGTCCAGTTGAATATCTGTTCTTCAATGAACTCGCCTGAAGCAATGGCACGGAATGGGGTTCCTGAGAGATAGAGATAGTTGTCGGTAGTGATAGGCATGTTTTCCTCATCGAAGTAATCCATGCCTTCACCATCCTGTGCCTGTTGCTCGGCTTTGTCTTCGTTATAGAACAAATCCTTTGCATTCTCACGCCATGCGCCATAGTGATATTCGTCAAATATGATACAATTCCAATTTATCATATGCACCCACTCGTTTTTCACCTTGATGCCGCCAGCTTTATTCTTACCCAAATAATCTTGGAAAGAACCAAAGCAGACGATGGGACGATTGTGGTCAGCTGTATTGTATGTCAATTCAGATGTTCGTGAGATAAATTGCCAACCTTTAAAGTCAACATGTGTCTTTAGGTCTTCCTCCCATGCACTTTCAACAGCTGGCTTGAATGTCAAGACAAGTATTCGCTTCCATTCCATCCTCTTGGCCAACTGATAAGCTGTAAAGGTCTTGCCAAAACGCATCTTGCAATTCCAAAGGAAGTGTGGGGTCTTGCCAGTTTCGCGCTTATAGTGGGTAAAATAGGTTGCAGTTTTGTTGACTGCATCCTGCTGTTCATCGCGCATTCCAAATATTTCGGTCCGATGCTCTTCATTCTCAGTTCTACTCTTCAAGGCATACATGGCTGCCCTTACATCGCTGGCTGTACACTTGAACCACTCACCACCAGTATTCAGGAAACCATTCTTTTCCAACCAATGATGCACCATTGTGTCGGTAAAGGCTGTCCCGTCTTCTCTGATGCTGCTGTCTTGAAAGACAATTTTGTAAGGGAGTTTACCGTTTGGCAGTTTTACAGGGTATTGTTCGGCAACACGCTTTTGTACATCGCGAGCTGTATAACCCACCTTGAGCATACCTTCATAACGAGGATCGCTGTAGGCATAAATCTGAGGTGTCAGATCTGGGCGTCTGGGGAAGAAATTACTCTGTGCCATAGTCATTAGTCCATTGGGTGTAATATACCTTCAATATAATCTATTTCGTCTAGGGACAATTTGTATCTCTTATAAAGGGTTTTGTCTGTCCATTCTTTTGTAAAATCAAGTAAAGGAACAAATGAATAAGTTGCCTTTGATAAATTGATTGAAGCTGCTGCTTGCAGGATGAGGAAACGGGCAAACTTAGTTTTCAAATAACCTTCTAAGTTTTTAGCTTGGTCAAGATTGTCATAATCTCCAGCTGTTATATATGAATCTGTACAAATTTCTTTGGGATTAAGTAATCTTACAGTAGCCAAAACCTTAAATTTACCCTCTCTATCTGGTTCACCAGCATGTTCACACATAACACGTGTTATCATGACTTTATACGAATCTGCTAGGCTTTTGTTCGATAAAATATCTTTATTATCTACATAACCTTCCCCCTGACTTGATATAAGTTTGTAAGAGTTAACAAAAGATTTGTCTTCACCACGAGCATTAGTTGGAATACCAAATGGATTTCTTGATGAAAGAATAGATGTTAAAGAAGTCTTATCTTTCATCCTTATTTTATGGATTATATTTATAGCTTTATTATATCGCACGAAAACAGGAAACTCATCAAGCATTCTTTGCATATTATCTTCAACACCTGCATTAATAGAGGTAAAATCGCATAAGCCTTTGTGGTCTCTACTCCATAAAAAATAGCAAATACCACCACTTATACTAAGCCCAGGAAAACAATCCTTTGCATTAACATAATCTTTTAACACCTTTATTCTTTTGTCTTCAAGCATGTTTTTTCTGAAAACATCCAATCCCTTACCACCAGTAAACCAACGAGAAGGAATAATCATAACAAGATAACGCGGATTTAACTTTTTTGCTTGTTCAACAAAAAATTGGTAGATAGGGCTTGCACTTGCCTTTGAGCCTCCATCGTCTAATTGATATGGTGGATTACCTATAATAACATCAAACTTCATGTTTCCGAATATTTTTTCTGGTTTTTCTGTGTGAATAAACTCATAAGCGTGGCTCTCCAGATCAGTACGGACATTCTTGCCAAAGACTGATTCTGAGGCACCACAATACTTACATTTTCCATCCACGAACTTATGCTCTATTGCCTTAAAGCGAATATTCCCCTCTTCATTTTGAAATTTACGACAAATGGAATACTCGCCATTAGCACGTTTACTACAATAAACTGAACGGCGACTGGTGAGAGCTGTCAGTTCTGTAATAGCAATACCATAGAGCTGATGAGTGAAGATATGGTCGGCTCGTTCATAGATATCTGGAATCTGCCTTTCCAAACCTATCATCAGTCGTTTTGCTATTTCACGAAGAAATACGCCACTCTTACTGACAGGGTCGAGAAACTTCGTCTCTTTGCTCAAGAACAACTCTGCCGGCAACATGTCGAGCATACGATTCACAACCTGAGGTGGCGTGAACACCTCATCGTTCGACAAGTTGGCCAAACAGGTCAACACGTCTGGATTGTATTTAGAGGTTATTATCATAGTAGGTGGTTATTTTCAAATAATGAATGGGACGATATTCACAGATGGGCTCTGGTGGTAAATACACATCATTGCCCTGATCATTCTTTACAAATGGGACACTGGCTGATTGTGCTTGAACAAGTGCCGCCAAGTGGAAATCCTTGCGAATAACCATGTCTCGGATAAACGACCATTCGCTAAAGGTGATAGGCTTTGCGTCATTCTTTTCAGCAGCTGTGGCTTTATTACCAATAGGCTCACGAAGTGTCAAAGCATCGCCCCAAAGGATGTTTCTATGAAGAAGATATGACCATGTGTCAAATAGTTTCTGAGAAGGAACTTTTTGCTGAGGACAGGCTTCTGAATACCAGCGGCAAACAATGTCGAGCAATCGTTTACAGCACTCTTCCACATTATCCTTCATGATGTCAATGCCATAGATGCTGCTCAGGGCTATAGTCGTTTGTAATTCAAGCTCACCCAACTGCTTCTGATACTGCCTCCTTATCACCTCCAACTTTCGTCTTAGAATCTCTACAAGAAAGTTCCCATTTCCACAAGCAGGCTCCAGAAAACGGGAGTCTATACGCTCCGTTTCCTGCTTCACCAAATCCAGCATCGCATTCACTTCTCGCTCTGCCGTGAAAACTTCACCTCGCTCAGCCACTCTTTGGCGTGACTTAATCTGCTTCTCTGCCATTACCTAATTTTTCTTTATCTTTTATTCCCCATCGGGGTGTAAATCACTTTTCCAAATGGTTTCTTGTTAAAGATTCCATCATTGCAGTATTTACATATCTCATACTCATCTGAATCAATGATATAAACATAACCACTCAAACGTGTATGCCTGCACAGGTCACAGGTGAATTCACCAGAGAAATACTTGCCCTTCATATCAGAGATGATCTTGATAAGGCTTTTCTTTCGGTCACGCTCCCTATGGCTTTGTGCTTGGAGAGACAATTTCTGTTTCTTTTTTCTGAGAATCTTACCCATGTCCATCTAAAAATTTCTTTCAATATAACCCAACAAATCCTTAAAACTCTCGTCTGAAAGGTTCAGCGTTCCCATTGGTGCGCCTTTTAAGCCATTCTTTTTCATGTTTGCTAAAGTCAGGACACCTGTCTTATGCTCTCCCACTCGCTTCATCAAATAGAAACGATTATGCTTCTTTGCGTCCTCGAAATCTTCTTCACGCTTGTAGAACTTCTTCTCTCTATCATAGTCGGGAGTGTATGACAAATCACAAGCTGTTACTTCAAACTTGAAGATAACTGTTTTCACTGGGGCTGATATGTAAATATAGCCAGTATCACCAGCTTGCAATTTGTTGTATTGCTTCCAATAGATTTGTCCCAATTCATCAAAGCATGCCCGATGGTCAAAGTATTTGGGACTTGCAGGAACCATCCATACCTTAGGTGCTCTTTTCTGAACAGTCTTCGGCTTATCCAGTTGTTTTACAGGCACAGTATTATCAGGTTTGGGTGGACAAGGGGGATATACAGGAATAGGATTCCCATCCTCATCATACCTCGTTACTACAGCATCATCCAGCAATTCTGCAACCTCACAGAAAATCTTCAATGCCTGTTCTGGCTTCACATTAAAGAACTCACGCTTGTCACGGATTCTCAGATTCGTGAAAGTCTCGATATAGTGATGCACATGCTTTTCTGCTTTCTCATACTTCACTGTTTGCAACGTGGCATACTTCTTAAAAGGAAGAGGCAAAGCTGTCGTATCAAGCGTCCTCAGCCGCTCGTCCAAATTCTGAGTCATACCAATCTTCACCCAATCCTCCCTAAAGCTGGGGTTGGTGAGAATGTAAACGTAACCAGGTTCTTTTGTTGCCATATTTCTTATTCTTTATCCTTGTCCAATTCTATTCCTGACACTCGTGCGTCGGCATCCCAGCACTCCACAAGTTCCTCACGGAGTTCCCTGGGAGTGGGTCGGTGCTTGAACACTGGTGGTGGAGGGAGTGGACGTTTAGTGAGGGTGAGGTCGTAGCCGAGCCAACGGGCAGCACGGAAGAGATCGTAGATGCAACTGGAGAAGGTGTCGCCCTCATAGCCACAAGCAAGGTCGATGACATCCTTGGGTACGGCATGAGGATTGCGCTTGAACAGTCTTTCGTACTTGTTCATCAGCACTTCTTCCATTTCGTTAGCTTTCTCGTCGGCAAAGTCAATCTGAGCACTTGTCATGACTGGCATACCTGCAATGGACTCCCGATACCAATCCGTGAACCGGTTGATGTAGAGTGAGCGGGTTGCTGTGAACGTGACGGCAGCGGTGATGACGGAGAAAATGAGGATAAGGATAAATGTTGCCATAGTTGATATTGTTTAGGTTAATAATTTATAATAATATCTTCGCCCCATTCATCTTCAATTTTTATGGTGATTCGCAAGGTCGCCATGCGAATATTCTCTTGAATTCGGGTGTAAAGTGGGTCATTTTTAGCCGATGGGGTGCAATTTGCGAAGGTTTTCACCTTCTCTGAAAAACATCGAATACTATCATTTGATGCCAATTTTAAGCCTTGGGACTCGTAAAAATAGTCCTCCAAGATGCTGTGAGAGGGGTCTTCAAGGTGCTCACAACTGATGAAAAGAAGTGAAAAAGCACACAGGCATAGACATAAAAAAGCCCTGCCACGATGAGCAAAACTCATGCGTGACAAGGCAAGGATGTTATGAACAGGGATTCCTTTTCTTATATCACATGACGTAATAGGGGGGGGTAATAACTTCCTTGTAATCAAGTATTTACAATTCACATTGGTTGCTTGTGTCATGTGCGTAAAGGTTTAGTTTTGCAAAGATAAAGGATTTAATTTACACCACCAAATAAATCCCCCATTTTTTTGAAAATGTTATTTTGTTATTTTGTTATTTTGTTATTTTTTTGTTTTTGAAGGTGGAGTGGCTTTACTTTATTACTCTATAGTATATATAGCGTTCTCGAAGTGAAGGCCAAAGGTGTTGCGGTGGCAAAGATAATAAAAACTGAATGAAGAACAAAACAAAATGCGTGTTTTCTTATTAAATATTGTGTATATGTCGGAAAAATGTTGTACCTTTGTGCCCGTTTTTAGTGGTTTAGTGAAGCAAAATGAACATAGCAATCGTAAAATATAATGCAGGGAACATCGGTTCGGTGGAGAATGCGGTGAGACGCATGGGCATTGAGCCTGTGGTGACGGATGATGTGGAGAAGATTCAGGGGGCAGACCGCGTGATTTTCCCAGGACAGGGCGAGGCACACAGCACGATGGCGTATCTGAAGGCGCATCGGCTGGATGAGGTGATTGTGGGGTTGAAGCAGCCTGTGCTGGGCATCTGCATCGGCATGCAGCTGTTGTGCCGCCACAGCGAGGAGCAGGACACGGATTGCCTGGGTGTATTTGATGTGGATGTGAAACGGTTTGTTCCGCAGCGCCATGAGGACAAGGTGCCCCAGATGGGATGGAACACCATTGAGCAGACGAAGTCGGAGTTGTTCAAGGGTTTTGAGAAGCCTGAGTTTGTGTATTTCATCCACAGTTTCTATGTGCCCACCTGCGAATGGACGATTGCGACCACTGACTACATTCAGCCCTACTCTTCTGCGCTGCATAAGGACAATTTCTATGCGACGCAGTTCCACCCCGAAAAGAGCGGAAGCGTGGGCGAACGGATATTGACGAACTTTATAACAATGAGGAATTAGGAATGAAGGATTAGGAATTGAGTCCTTGCCATTAGCGAATCATTCAATTTCATATTTCCAATTTCACATTCCCACTTAGAAAAATATATGATTGAAATAATTCCCGCAATAGATATTATTGACGGTAAATGTGTACGTCTGACACAAGGCGACTACGACACGAAGAAGGTCTATAACGAAGATCCGCTGGAAGTGGCGAAGATGTTTGAGGCTCATGGCATCAGACGTTTGCACACAGTGGATTTGGATGGTGCGCGTTCGCAGCACATCGTGAACTACAAGACTGTCGAGCGCATTGCCGACCACACAAGTCTGGTGATTGACTTCGGTGGGGGCATCAAGAGCGATGAGGACATCGACATCGCTTTTGCCAGCGGCGCCACGATGGTGACCATCGGCAGCGTGGCGGTGAAGAACCCCACCCTGTTTGAGACTTGGCTTGAGAAATACAACGACAACAAAATCATCCTCGGAGCTGACGTGAAGAACGGACGCATCAGCATCAATGGCTGGAAAGAAGAGGGAGAGGACGAACTGCTGCCTTTCCTGCAGCGCTATGTGGCGAAGGGTGTGGACAATGTGCTCTGCACCGACATCAGCAAGGACGGCATGCTGGAGGGTCCTGCCATCAGCCTCTATGAGGACATCATGAAGGAATTCCCTAATCTCTATCTGATTGCCAGTGGTGGCGTGAGCTGCATTGAGGACATCGATTTGCTGAATTCGGCAGGCATTCCTGCTGTGGTGTTCGGCAAGGCAATTTATGAAGGGAAGATTAAAATGGAAGAGTTGGAGAAGTATGTGGGAGGACATTGAGAAGTTGAGAGTTTAGAGTTGAGAGTTTAGAGTTGAAAGTTTAGTGTTTAGAGTTTAGTGTTTTGAATTAAGAGTTAGAGTTGAGGATGTTAGCAAAGAGAATCATACCTTGTCTGGATATCAAGGACGGACAGACAGTGAAGGGAACGAACTTCGTGAATCTGCGACAGGCGGGTGACCCCATTGAGTTGGGGAAGCTCTACAGCGAGCAGGGCGCGGATGAGTTGGTGTATTTGGACATCACAGCTTCGCATGAGGGGCGCAAGACCTTCACGGAGCTGGTGAAGAGGATTGCACAGGAAATCAACATCCCCTTCACAGTGGGTGGCGGCATCAACGAGTTGAGCGATGTGGACAGGTTGCTGAATGCCGGAGCCGACAAGGTGAGCGTCAATTCGGCTGCGTTGCGTCGTCCAGAACTGATTGATGAGATTGCGAAGAACTTTGGCAGTCAGGTGTGTGTGGTGGCGATTGACGCGAAGTGTGAGGAGGACACGGTGCATGAGAATGGCGACCCAAGGATAGACGGTGACTGGCGCTGCTACGTGAACGGTGGTCGTGTGCCTACGGAATATAAGCTCTTCGATTGGGCAAAGGAGGTGAACGAGAGAGGTGCGGGCGAGATTCTGTTCACGTCGATGAATCATGACGGTGTGAAGCACGGTTTTGCTGATGCAGCCCTGCGGAAGTTGGCTGACACACTGACCATCCCTGTGATTGCCTCAGGCGGTGCAGGATGCAAGGAGCACTTCCGCGACACGTTCCTGAACGGACACAGCGATGCGGCTTTGGCAGCCAGCGTGTTCCATTTCGGAGAAATACCCATCCCAGAACTGAAACAGTATTTGCGGAGCGAAGGGGTGAATGTGAGATTATAA
>JAEEGJ010008147.1_pt1 | contig 29143 bp, 31 predicted proteins | sample 8958761 | NCBI WGS metagenome assembly JAEEGJ01 (sample SAMN16246546, study PRJNA631951) | gut metagenome | biome: gut microbiome; feature: rumen; material: RS-attached | host: Bos | place: Iran: Karaj | collected 2018-10
GGAAGTATCTGATGGAAAAGTGGACTTGAAAAAATATCAGTGGGAAAAATGGTGATGGAATATTTTGTAAATATAAATGGCATCGATGTTGAGGCTCGATTTGATGAAGCGTGCATAGACAATATTTCAAAAGACTCGGTACAATGTACCGGGTCTTTTTGTATGCCGAAAGTGAATCACTTCTGCAATTTACTTTTTCCACCTGCTATGTTTTCGATAGTTCTTTTTCTGATATTCCCGTGGGGTAAGCCTTGTCACTTCACGGAAAGTCTTGATAAAATAGCTGGTTGAAGAGAATGCAAGGAATTCACTTATGGCACTCTCGGAATAATCTGAATATAAGAGCATGTTTTTGGCTGCCTCAATCCTTTTATACTTGATGTAGGTCTGGATTGTGCAGCCTTTTTCTTTTTTAAAAAGACTGTTCAGATAATTGGGGGACATATGAACATGGCGGCCGATATCTTCAAGCGTTATCTTTTCGTGAAGATGATAGTAAATATAATCCAGAGCCATATAGACCGACTTGCTAACGGGCGAAGAATCCTCATTATCTGAATTGACCACAGCATTTGAGCTATTTTTGCGTATATTCGAAAGCTTTTCAGTAAAGTCAGTGATCATGGCTGTATGAAGCTCATAAATTTCATCGACGGTTTTCAACATATCCATTTTCTGAATATACAGATCACTGAGATTATAAGCAGACTGTGCTTCCATTCCTCCCTCAATGGCAAAGCGCGTAGCAAGGGTAGTGGAAGCAACAAAAAGATATTTCTTATCTCTTACTGGATCCTCGGAAAGTTTTCCTGAGATGCCTGTTCTGAAAAGACGGATGCTCTCAGGGATTGCCCTGGGGTCACCATCGCGCAGATATTCGTATTGCAGGAGCTCTTCATCATAGGAATGGTGGTATCTATCCGTTTCCCTCTGAAGAAAAGTTGCTATTACCAGTCTCTTATTTTGTTCATCTAAAATTTCTCTGTTATCCATAGTTGGATTCTAACATAAATAGTTGTATATTTATATATCTTTATCCGTACATATATTATTCTCTTGTCATAAACGAATGGAAATCCTGTTGGATGCTAAGATTATTGGGAGTGTTCTATGAGGGAGATGGAAAGAGCGATTGGTTTTTGCAGTGTATATAAAGAGCTTAGTAAAGCAGAAAGATTGGAGGTTTTGCATGACTGAGATAGAAAAGCTTGAAGCAGGACTTGAATATGATTTCTGGTATAATTTCGGTGGATCGGGACTTAATCCGGATAAGGTGGATTTTTAAGATAGGAGGGAAAAATAATGTCATTGCCAAAGGATTTTTTATGGGGAGGTGCAGTTGCAGCTCATCAGTTAGAAGGTGGATGGAATGAAGATGGAAGAGGCCCATCAGTATCGGATGTGATGACTGGTGGATCTAATACGATTAAACGTCGCATTACTGATGGAGTGGTGGAAGGAGAATATTATCCAAATCACAAAGGAATTGATTTTTACCATACTTACAAGGATGATATTGCTTTATTTGCCGAGCTTGGATTCAAGTGTTTTCGGACATCTATTTCATGGAGTCGAATCTTTCCAAAAGGTGATGAAACGGGGCCTAATGAAAAAGGCTTGCAGTTTTATGATGATTTATTTGATGAAATGTTGAAGCATAACATAGAACCGGTTATTACACTTTCACATTTTGAAATGCCCTATCATTTGGTGAAAGAATATGGTGGATGGACAAACAGAAAACTCGTTGATTTCTTTGTTCGCTATGCTACGACTGTAATGCTGCGCTATAAGGATAAGGTTAAATACTGGATGACCTTCAACGAGATTAACAATCAGGCTATGATGGCAAACGACATTTTTGGTTGGACAAATTCTGGTATACGCTATTCGCAGCTTGATAATCCTAAACATGCAATGTATCAGGCTGCTCACCATGAATTTTTGGCATCAGCACTTACAGTCAAGAAAGGGCACGAAATCAACCCTGATTTTCAAATAGGCTGTATGATTGCTATGGTGCCGTATTATCCGTATTCATGTGCACCTGAGGATATTCTCTTTGCAAATAAAAAAAATCATGAGAAATTCTTCTTTGCAGATGTTCATGCCAGAGGGCATTATCCTAAGTATGTTTTGAAAGATTGGGAACGGACAGGAAATGGTCCGGTTATGGAACCCGGTGATGCTGAGATTCTTGCAAACGGTAAGGTAGATTTCATTGGATTCTCATATTACATGTCACAGACAGTTAAGAAATCTGCAGAGAATGAGATAGACGCTGCAAATGTTGCCGTTGGTGCAGGCGTTGTAAATAATCCGCATATTAAGGTCTCAGATTGGGGATGGGGCATTGATCCTGTGGGATTACGCTATGCCTTAAATGTACTTTATGAAAGATATGAGCTTCCGATGTTTATTGTGGAAAATGGTCTGGGTGCTTTTGATGAATTAAATGAAGATAAGACCTGTGACGACAGCTATCGTATCACCTATCTGGCAGAGCACATTAAAGAAATGAAGAAAGCTGTTGAGGAGGATGGTGTGGATTTGATGGGATATACACCGTGGGGATGCATCGATGTAGTGTCCTTTACAACCGGAGAGTATCGCAAGCGATATGGATTCATTTATGTTGATATCAATGATGATGGAAGCGGAAGTGGAGAAAGATATAAGAAAAAGTCATTTGATTGGTATAAAAATGTTATAGAGACAAATGGTGAGGAAATATAAGCTTGCCACCAGCCGCATACAGTAGCCCTGAGCTTTCTACCCTACGTAACAGGTAAACAGCAACAATCCTTGTTTTACGCCTGCATGTTGGATAGAATAAGAAAAGGTGGTTATAAGGACATAATTGAAGGGGGAAATTATGATGATTAAATCAACCTCACGTGGGAATAGAATTAACTACATAGATAATCTCAGGTGGATATGCGTATTTCTGCTGATTCCTTATCATGCGGCAATGTCGTATAACATCTGGGGAGAAGATTTTTATATATTTTTTGAACCAAGTAAACCCATTGCAGCGCTTGTTTTGTTCTGCTCACCCTGGCTTATGCCCTTGATGTTCCTGCTGGCAGGAGTATCAGCTAGCTTTTCTCTGAAAAAGAGGGGATACCTTGGCTTTATAAAAGAGCGATTTATAAAATTGGGAGGAGCATTTATTCTTGGAGTTTTGTTGATAACTCCTGTGCTTAGTTACTTTGCTGATGTTACACATAATGGGTATATCGGCAATTATTTCGAGCATTACAAAGTCTTTTTTACGAGGATAACTGATTTATCAGGTAATGATGGGGGCTTCGCAGTGGCTCACCTGTGGTTCATTCTGCTCCTTATAATTATTTCTATTCAGGCTTGTGTGATAATCAAAATAGTGGAAATTATACCTGTCAAGAAGAGAGAGGGCCTTGGCCGGATTTGTTTTATTGTATTGACATTGGCGGCAATAGCCATATATAAAATAAGACTATTTGACGAACCGGTCCATACGTATTTTTTACTGTTCCTGCTGGGATATTACTTCTACAGTGACAAGAATTACATCGAGAAGTTAAAGGAATTGAAGTGGTTTATAGTACCGATATTTCTAATATCAGTGACTTTATATGTCTATCTGGTTGAATACACAGAGGGCTTCTACCGACTTACTACAGTATGTAATTATTTAGCATTTATTTTAGGAGTTCCGGCTCTATTCTGCTTAGGTTCCCTATGGCTTGACTTTAGAAATGATGTTACGGGATTCTTCTCGGAAATATCATATTTATATTACATAATCCATTTCCCGATACTTGTGTTTTGCCAGTACACTTTGGACCAAATCGGAATGAACCACATAGGAAATTTCTTTGTGACAATTCTTCTTGTGGTTCCAATAACGTTGACGTTTTGTATCATGTATAAATGCGTTAAAAGGTACCTTGATACAAAATTGAGGAGACCGTAATTAAGACAAGTTTGTTACCGACATTGTAAAATAGAAAATGTTTAAATATTTAGCAAGGGGGGGGAGAAATATGAGAAAGACATACTTAGATAATATTCGTTGGATAACAGTAGTGCTGGTTGTCATCTATCATGTAATTTACATATTCAACGGTGTAGTACAGCATGGAATTATCGGACCTTTCAGTGAACATCAGCCTCAGGATACATATCAGTACATTGTATATCCTTGGTTCATGTTACTTCTGTTTGTGGTATCGGGCATGTCAGCCCGCTATGAACTAGTTAAACGAGCAGAAAAGGAATTCATCAAAGTAAGGACGAGAAAATATCTTGTGCCATCAACAATCGGCCTTCTGATTTTCGGCTGGGTTCTTGGCTACTACAACATGCTGATGTCAGGTGCATTTAATTCCATGAACAACGTACCAGGGCCAATCCTTTTTCTGATAATGGCAGTCAGCGGCTCAGGCCCTCTGTGGTACATCCAGATGCTTTGGCTCTTTAGCCTGATACTGGTACTTATCAGAAGGATTGAAAAAGACAGATTCTATAATATCTGCGGCAAAGCCAATCTTTTGATACTTATACTTCTTGTCATACCCATATATGGAGCGGCGCAGATACTTAACACACCGATAATAGTGGTATACAGATTCGGTATCTACGGACTGGGCTTTTTGATCGGCTATTTTGTATTATCACATGAGGTCGTGATGGATAGACTTGGTAAAAACTGGCTGTTATTAAGCATCCTTGCCCTCGCATCTTGCATAGCTTTTGTGATTTTATATCAAGGTCAGCCTTATCCAGATCACGTGGTTCTGGATACAATCATATGCAATGTATACGCGTGGTTTGGAACTCTCGGTATACTTGCCTTCATGAAAAAATGGGGCAATTTTGAGAATGTTTTTTCAAAGTGGATGTGCCAAAAATCATGGGGCCTCTACGTATTCCATTATCTGATGATAGCGGTCAGCGGATGGTATCTGCATACATTATGTCCGTCCCTTGCACCCATCATCGTATACCTTTTGGTTGCAATAGCAGCATTCGCAGGTTCCTACCTTTTGTATGAAATCATGAGACGTATACCTTTCATAAGGTGGTGTGTTCTGGGAATAAAAAATGAGAAGAAAGAATGAGTTTTGCAGATATTCAAAAAAGAGTCATGGCACAATGACTCTTTTTTTATTTTTTTGAAGACATTATTAAACCTGTCTCGTTATATTTAATAACAAGAAGAATAGGAGGTTAATGATGAAAGATAAAAGTAAAGAAGATAAGATATGCAAAATTGTTATATTGACCTTGATATTAATCGGAATAATTCCGTTTTGGTATATTTTAGTTAATATTTTTTTCCAGCCATATAATAATCCTCAGTATGGACTATTATTTGACGTAGTGCAAAGTATACCAAAAGATATTCTTGCGATTATTTTTATAGTTGAGGGAATAGCACTTATTAAAAATAGTAAGCTAGAAAAAAATTCTGACCAAAGCTGTGATTAAAATGTCAGGCTGCTATGTTAGAGGAGAGTTAGCAATGGCAGAATTAATTATGATGATTTGCAAAGGTATGGGGGGATATGAAATTACGTTGGGGATTATCCTGGCGGTATGGCCCATAACGTATTTGATAATGGGAAGTGATTAAATTTGATGAGCTTTCCCTTTAAACATAAATAAATCCATGGCTAAAAGTAAATATAATTTAGGAGGAAAAATGAAAAAAGGACTTGATGCATATGAATTAAAACTAATAGCACTAATATTTATGATATTGGACCATGTATATAAAGCATTTGATGCGCCTTTACATAGTCAATCGGGAGAATGTTTGCCACAGTGGATTCCTGTAACTGCCCGATTTGTTATGCCACTGTTTTTGTTTTTGATGATTGAGGGATTCTATCATACAAGGAGTCGAATAAAATATCTGCTTAGACTTTTTGGGGCGGAATTAGTTATGACAATTGGATTTATACCTGTTAACTACTATACGCATGTAGTCGATCCAGTCACAGGAGAAATGACCTTTAAATCCTTGGTACATATGACTGGAATTTTCTATGGACTCGGTTGCCTTCTTGGTTTCGTTTGGTGCTTGGATAATTTTAAACAAGGGAAGAACAGGGTTCTAAATATTTTTCTTGCAATAGTATGGGCAGTCTTAAGTCTCTTTAGCACCGGATTATATTTGTTACCTTTAGCCTTTTTTATGTGGTTATTCCGTGGAAGAAAAGTCTTGATAAGTGTCGGTACAATCGCTTGGTCTGCAGTTTTACTAATTCAAGCACTTACCTCGTATAATGAAATGCTAGCAGCAGGAAGTAGACCAATAGGCGGCCTTTATACTCATTTGTGTTTTGACAATCAGTGGGCCATGTTTTCGGTTATTCCATTTATCTTTTTGTACAATGGTGAAAGAGGAAAAAATACCGCATTTACGAAGTACTTTTTCTACGTATTTTTCCCTGTACACTTATGGATTCTAGCGATTGCACGCTTTGCAATATTTAAGCAATAATTATGATGTATGCAGATTGTGCGCAGCATCCATAAAGTATATAATGAATCTTACTTGAGAGTATAATGTATTGGCGGGAAAATTGTGATGGAATATTACGTAAATATAAATGGCATCGATGTTGAGGCTCGATTTGATGAAGAATGTATAAATAGCATTTTTAAGCCTCTTTTACTTCACCTTGCTCAGCTTAATAAGGAAAAGGGAAAGAGGCTTTTAGTTATGCTTGCAGCTCCACCGGGTGCAGGAAAAAGCACTCTGGTGAGCTTTCTTGAAAGCATTTCAAAGGATATTATTCCTGAATGTAAGGTCCAAGCGATTGGAATGGATGGCTTTCACAGAAGACAGGAGTATCTCATTTCTCATTCTACTTTCGTTGATGGAGAAGAAGTCAGCATGGTTGATATCAAGGGCGCACCAATTACATTTGATATTGATAAGTTAAGAGAATATATAGAGAAGGCTCTGGTTCAGCCAAAGTTTTCGTGGCCTGTTTACGACAGGCATCTGCATAATCCAGTGGAGAATGCTATTACTATCGACTCAGATATTTTGCTGTTAGAGGGCAATTATCTTTTGCTGGATGAGGATGGATGGAAGGATATTTCTCGCTGGGCGGACTATACAATTTCCATTAAGGCTGCCCCTGAAATGCTTAGAGAGCGACTGATTGATCGCAAGGAAAAAAGTGGAAATACACGTGAAAAGGCAGAGCAATTTGTTGATTATAGTGATATGAGAAATGTAAGGCTTTGTCTGGAACATTCTAAGAAGGCGGATTTAGAATTGTATCTAAAATCCGATGGAAACTTTGAAGTAGGGGTGATTTAATCATGGCAGAAATACAGAGACTAAAGGAAATAGTAGAGACTCTCAGAAGTGAAAATGGATGTTCCTGGGATAAGGTGCAGACCCATATGAGCCTAAAGCCTGCCTGCATTGAAGAAGCCGCTGAGGTTATCAATGGAATAAATATTTTAAATGATACTGGGGACGCAGACAACCTCAAGGAAGAGCTAGGAGACTTGCTTTTGCAGGTAATGTTTCATAGCGTAATTGCCGAGGAGGAAGGCTTGTTTACATTTGAGGATGTAGCAAAGGTGGTCTCCGACAAGATGGTCAGGAGGCATCCACATGTGTTTAGTGGAGTCACCTATGAATCAAAGGAAGCTCAGCACAAAGCGTGGGAGGAGATAAAGAGGGCTGAAAAAGAAGGCAAAAATGATTATTCAGATTATCTGCCGAGAGCCTTTGAGGAATCAAAGCAGTTAATTGATAAGGCAAAAGAAAGGAAAGGACTTTGAATTAGCGATTCAAAGTAGAGGATAATGAAAATGAAAATTGAACACATTGCAATGTATGTAAATGAACTAGAGGAAGCTAGGGACTTTTTTGTAAAATATTTGGATGGACATTCTAATGATGGATACCACAACAAAAACACAGGATTTCGCTCATTTTTTATAAGCTTCGATGATGGGGCAAGAATAGAAATAATGAATAAGCCGGAAATGGTTGATAGCTACAAGGAATTAAATAGAACAGGTTATGCTCATATTGCTTTTAGTTTGGGCAGCAAGGAGAAAGTTGATGACTTGACTGCTAAGCTTAAGGCTGACGGCTATCAGGTGGTTAGTGGTCCGCGCACCACAGGAGATGGCTATTATGAAAGCTGCGTAGTTTCAATTGAAGCCAATCAAATAGAGTTAACAGTCTAAATACAAGGAGAAATGCTATGAAAAAGTTAGGCTTAGTAGGTGGAACTGGACCGGAATCCACCTTGATGTATTATAAGGAATTAAATTCTAAAATTGATGTTTTGACTGGCCAAAAAGCCATGCCGGATATAGCCATAGAAAGTGTTGATTTTAGAAGGGCATGGGACTATGTGGCCGATGGTGACTACGATAATCTTGCAAAGTACCTTTCTGAAAAAGTTAATTCATTAAAAAATTCTGGCTCAGAAGTAATTGCGCTTACCGCAGGCACTATGCACATTGTATTAGATGAAATTGAATCTGAAACTGGTGTAAATTTAGTCAGCATTCCAAAGGCTGTGTGTAACGAAGCTATTAGTCGTAATTATAGAAAAGTTGGATTGCTTGGCACGATTTTTACAATGGAAAAAGATTACATGAAAAATGATTTTGTGAAAGCAGACATTGAGGTTGTAGTTCCAGAAAAAGATGACAGAGAGTTGATTGCAAAAAGAATCCTTGAGGAGCTGGAGCTTGGTATAGTCAAGGAATCTACTAGGGATGAGTTCAACGCCATCATTGACAAGATGCGTGCAAATCATGGGATTGAAGCAGTTGTTTTGGGCTGCACAGAGATTCCTATTTTATTAAACGATGACAATTGCGTCTTGCCATGTCTTGATAGTGTAGATATACACATCAACGAATTAATAAAGCTTGTCACAGAGTAAGACTAGCTTACAGGCAGCTTAATCCTCACTAAATCTTCGTGAGGATTTGTCTTGGCGAGGCCAAGTTCAACTATCTTTCCGGAAACAGGGGCAAAACTTTTTTGCATATATTCGAAGGCTTGAAGCATTTGCTCCCCCGAAAGAGTCTTTCCAATGGTTACGTGTGGCATCCAAGAATGAGGCATGTAATATTTGCTTATGCTGGTATTTTCCACCGCCTCCATAGCCGCTACAAATTCTTGCTGTAGTTCATACAGATATTCATTAAGAACAGCACCAGTGTAAATTACATATGGCAGTAGTTGGCCAATAGAAGGAATCACAATATCCCCCGCCTTAAAGTTGCTGCAAGCTTGCCTGAAGGCTGACTCCAAGTCGTTGCCACTCATAGCCTCAACACTTGTTATAGTCAAATGCGGTGGCACATTATTTCTAATCATAAAATCATTTCCAGTTATCTGGGCCACCCCGTTAATATATCTATTTAAAATCTTATTAGTATTCTCATCAAAATATGCAGAAATCAGATACATAATAACCTCCCGCCTTAATAATATTGTACCATAGATTACTGCCTTCCTTCGCAAAACATAAGTGTTACTATTCACAGTCTCTAATATATTGATATGGGACACCTTCTACTATGTAGGTATAGGTTCAATCACAGAATAATGATTCTCTATAGTTGCTGCATGTAGCTTTCTTTATTGTGGGTGTTCTTTCAATTATTTGCACTTATATCGCTACAGTATGTATGGCTCAGACACACACTATTTAAAGTGGATTCCCCTATAAAGGTATATGGACCCTAGTTGCCTGATTTGTGAAATGAATCTAGTGAAATAGAAAATGAATTTTGAAAGATATGGGCAGACCGAGCCATGGACGGCGAGGTCAAGGAAAGTTGAACATGGATGTGAATCTTGACTGGTGCCCATATCTACAAAAATCATTTTCTCAATTACACTTGATGAATGTAACATGAAGGCAACTAGGGTCCATATAACTTATAGGGGAATTATGTAATCTCCAAGTGTCTGAGTCATACATACAGTAGCTTCAAAGTGCAAAATCAATGAAAGGACACCCACTTAAAGCTACATTTGCAGCAACAAGAGAATCTATTATTCTGTTCAAATTCACCTATACCTACATAATAGAAGGTGTCCCCATACATAATGCCAAAGGACTGTGAATAGTAGCTATGAAGTCTGTGGGATGAAGGAAGGTAGAACTAAATAAATATCACAAAAAGCGGTGGAAATTATGCTATAATACTCACGCAACCACAATTGAATTGGGCGCTTACCAATAGCGATTTTAAGATATAAAGGAGACAGACATGTACGATAAGATTTCAAGGTTATTGATGTATGGCGATTTAACAGAAGACAGCATACTTTATCAGCTTGGCCAGGCCATCGACCAGATTGAATCAGGCGATTACAGCAAAAGAGAGGTCACTCGCGAGATTAATGCCATTTCAAAGAAGCTTTTAATGCTCGCTACAGATTATGGCTTTGACGACAATCTCTGGCACAATTACATAGCCTTTTATATTATCAACAATGAGAATCCATTTTCCCTTGTTACAGAAAAGACTGATGTTAAGCCAGGTTCAGTAAACTATCTTGTAGAAAATGATTTTAAGATTCTCAAGGATTTATTTGACTATGATTTTTCTACAATAGAAAAGGAGCTTGGCATACAGTCATTTTCTATAATGACAAGCTATAGTGCCGTTCAGAAAAATGCCAACAGCTACAACAGAAACGTCAGCGAAAAGGTACGCAATCTTTCAAAGGCCTTAGAGGCAACCACAGATGAAAAGGGATTCTTTAACGTAATTACGGATTTCTACAAGGCCTATGGTGTAGGCATGTTTGGCCTTAACAAGGCATTTCGTATAGAAGAAAAGGGCGAAAACGACATCAAATTTGTTCCAATCAACAACATGGACGAGGTTGTGCTTGATGATTTGATTGGATACGAGTATCAAAAGCAGCAGCTTATCGCAAATACGGAGAGCTTTGTACAGGGCAAAAAGGCCAACAATGTTCTGCTTTTTGGTGATAGCGGTACAGGTAAGTCCACAAGTATCAAGGCTATTGTAAATCAGTATTACGACAAGGGCCTTCGCATGATAGAGATTTACAAGCACCAGTTTAGATATCTGTCCAAGATAATTGCAAGTATCAAGAATCGCAATTACAAATACATTATTTACATGGATGACCTTTCTTTTGAGGAGCATGAGATTGAATATAAGTTCCTTAAGGCGGTTATCGAAGGTGGTGTTGAGACCAAGCCGGACAACATTTTGATTTACGCAACTTCTAACCGTCGCCATCTTATCAAAGAGACATGGAATGACAGAAATGATCAAAGCAATGCAGACGACCGTCATCATTCAGATACAGTGGAAGAGAAGCTTTCGCTTGTACACCGTTTTGGTGTGACAATAAGCTACTCAAAGCCAATGCAAAAGGAATACATCGACATTGTTCTTGGCTTGGCTAAGCGTGCCAACATCCAAATGCCAGAGGAGGAGCTTATAGCTCAAGCTAAGGTATTTGAGTTGGAGCAGGGCGGATTGTCAGGAAGAACAGCCCAGCAGTTTATTAATTACATTAGTTCGAAGTAATGAAAAGTTTACATAAATAATTTTCTTACGAACCAAAACAAGAGAGATTTTACCAATAAAAAACAGCCACCTAAGGATTAACCTAGGTGGCTGAAATTATTTAAACTAGAACTGTACAGTCTTAGGTGCACCAGCGAATGATGCGAAAGTAGCAGTTGCGTTCTTGAAGTAAAGAACCTCTGTGTTGTCATCCTCAGCAGAATACATAGCCTTAAGATTTGGATGAGCCTCAAGCATGCTAGCCTTTGCCTCAACTCTGTCGTCGCGAACTAACTCGCCGGCAACACGTACCCATGTACCCTCAGCGAATCCGCAGATTTCAACCTTAGGATTCTTCTGAATCTGCTTTGAAACATCCTTAGACTTTGCAGTCTGGATATAGAGCTTTCCTTCGAAAATATTAGCTGTTCCAAAAGGACGAACTCTTGGCTGATCGCCATCTACTGTGGCAAGATAATATGTACCACATTTCTTTAAAAATTCTAAAACTTCTTCCATTTTACCCTCCTTCATGAAAGTATATTTCTCAACGAGATAACAATTGAATTCTCGCAAGAGTAGAATTAATACTACAAAAATAGATTTTGCACAATTTATTATAAGTTATCAATAGAAGATTTACAATAAACATGTTATTTTTATTTGTGGTGAAAAGTGATTTCATATTATAATTAATTTTGATACCAAAGATTTATTGACGCAAAATAATAGTACAGAATAAGGAATAGACATGAATAAAGAGACTAAAAACGAAGTGACTTTTTTTACCTTCGACTTATTAAAAAATAAAAATCTAAAGCACGGCTTTTCCACTAGATTAGGCGGAATCAGTACTGGCGTGTACGACTCAATGAACCTTGGATTTGGCCGTGGTGATAGTGATGAAAACGTCCATGAGAATTTCAGGCGAATGGCCAAGGCCTTGGATATGAACTATGAGCGCATGTGTCTTTCAAAGCAGACCCACACCACAAATGTGATAGTGGTGGAGGAGAAGGACGCAGGAAATGGCATCAAAAGGCCACTTCCTTATGATGACGTGGATGGCTTGATTACAAACGTAAAGGACATGCCACTGGTTACATTTTACGCAGACTGTGTGCCTTTATTTTTCTATGACCCGGTAAATGAAGTGGTGGCCTTGTCCCACTCTGGCTGGAGAGGAACAGTTGGCAAAATCGGCAAAGTCACAATAGAAAAGATGACAGCTTCCTTTGGCTCCAATCCAAAGGATGTGCTTTGCTGCGTTGCACCAAGCATTTGCAAGGATTGCTACGAAGTAAGCTCAGATGTAGCAGAGGAGTTTATAAAGGCCTTTGGGCAGGAGAACAAGGACAGGCTTCTTAGGCCATCTATTTTCAATCCACAGGATAAGGATAAATATATGCTTGATTTGTGGCAGGCATGCAAGCTTGTATTTTTAGAGGCGGGCGTGCCAGAAGAAAATATCGAAATTACGAATTACTGTACAAGATGCAATCCGGACTTATTTTATTCTCACCGAATTATGGGGGCAAATCGAGGAAGTCTTGCAGCTTTTATATCATTGTAAAATATGGCAGATTATTGTCAGACTATGGTATTATAGTAGAAAGACTGACAGGAAGGTGATTGTATGGGGAATATGATTAATTACTTACAGGGGATGGATGAGTTAGCAGTCATCATTCGTCTGATTCTTGCCACTGTCTGTGGTAGTCTTATAGGTTGGGAGCGTATCGTCAGGCGCCATAGCGCCGGCATCAGGACCTTTTCTCTAGTTAGCCTAGGTTCTGCTGTGGCAACGGTGCTCAATCTTTATCTAGCGGCACTTCCAGGTTTTTCAGCAGATATTAGTCGTATACCGGCAGGTGTTGTAAGCGGCATCGGTTTCCTAGGTGCAGGTACAATTATCCTCACCGGAAGAAACCAGATTAAAGGCCTTACCACAGCTGCTTCCCTTTGGGTGGCTTCCTGCATGGGCATGGCATTTGGCGCAGGCTACATAGTGGTTGGCTTAGCATGTTTCGTCCTTGTTATGATTGCAAATCTAGTGCTTATGAAGGTGAGTCAGCAGATTGAGGAGTACAGCAGGTACGTAAGCATTTACATCGAGGTTGAAGAGACCAACGGTATCAAGAAGCTTAAAAAGCGGTTTGCTGATATGGGTTACATTATCCTTAGCATGAACAAGACAAAGGACAAGACCCTTTCAGGTTCAGACACTGCTTTGATGATAGAGTTAGATTTCAAAAGCAAGCATTCGCATCAAAAGCTGATGGATGAGCTCAACAATTTAGATTTTGTAAGTTATGTGGAGGAGGTTTAAATTATGATTAGAGATGGTAAGATTTGGATGGCAAATACTGAGAGTGGACAGCCGATTTTTATGCTTCCAAATAAGGCCAACCGTCACGGTCTTATCGCAGGTGCCACAGGTACTGGTAAGACTATCACATTAAAGGTTATGGCAGAGTCCTTTTCTGATATGGGGGTTCCAGTATTTCTTGCAGATGTAAAGGGTGACATTGCAGGAATGCTTTCGCCAGGCAAGGACAGCGAGGATATGCAAAAGCGTATCGCAAAGTTTGGCTTGGATGCCCATGGCTTTGAGTATCACAATTATCCAACAACTCTTTGGGATGTGTTTGGCAAAAATGGTATTCAGCTGAGGACAACTGTTACAGAGATGGGGCCAACACTTCTTTCAAGAATTATGGACCTTAATGATTTGCAGACAGATTTACTTACTATCGTTTTCAAGATTGCTGATGACAACAATCTTGCCCTCATAGACACTAAGGATTTAAAGGCGATGCTCAATGAGGTTGCTGAAAATAGCAAGGAGTACGAGGCAGAATACGGCCACATCAGCAAGGTCAGCATTGGCGCAATCCAGCGTGCAGTAGTTGCTTTGGAGTTGGCTGGCGGCGAGATTTTCTTTGGTGAGCCTGCTCTTGATATTAGAGATTGGTTTACAGTAGGAGAAAATGGCAGGGGAATGATTCACATTCTTGATAGCCAAAGCCTTATAAATAATGGCACACTTTACTCAATGTTTTTACTTTGGATGCTTTCAGAGCTTTTTGAAACTATGCCAGAGGTTGGCGACTTGGATAAGCCTAAGATGGTATTTTTCTTTGATGAGGCTCACTTGCTTTTCAAAGATACACCAAAGGCTCTTTTAGATAAAATCGAGCAGGTGGTTAAGCTTATTCGTTCAAAGGGAATCGGTGTTTACTTTGTAACTCAGAATCCTAGAGATATCCCAGATGGAGTTTTGGCGCAGCTTGGAAACAAGGTGCAGCACGCTCTTCATGCATACACACCATCTGATCAAAAGGCAGTTAAGGCTGCAGCAGATTCCTTCCGTGAGAATCCTGCCTTTAAGACTGCCGATGTAATCGAGGCTCTTGGAACAGGCGAGGCAGTTGCATCATTCCTTCAGGAGGATGGTACACCTTCTATAGTAGAAAAGGTATTTATTCTTCCTCCTCAGTCGCAGATGGGTGGAATTGATGACAGTGTAAGGGATTCAGCAATTAAATCGAGCGTCCTTTATTCTAAGTACGCTACAGCAGTAGATGCAGAGTCTGCTTACGAGATTCTTACTCGTCTTGGCGTTGAGAAAACGCAGGCGGCAGAGGCAGCCAAAGAAGCTGAAGAAGCTGCAAAGCAGCAGGCTAAGGAAGAGGCCGCAGCAGCAAAAGCAGCAGCCAAGGAGGCAGAAAAGGAAGCAAATCGCAAGAAGCGTGCCGTTAAATCAGTAGGTACTACAGTGGCAGGAACCATTGGCCGCGAGGTAGGCAAAAAGGTAGGAAAGCAGTTTGGTGGGAAATTTGGCCAGACCCTTGGTGGAAATACAGGTGCTCAGCTCTTTAGAGGTTTATTGAATACTCTTTTAAAAGGTTAAAATTTGACTATGTTGCTCATGATTGATAAAATGGGTCAGAGTTTTTATTTTACTCTGGAGAATATTTATTATGAGAAACAACGAAAATTATGAAAGACGAAGAAGACCCAATAAACGATCTAGAAGGGCTCGCAGAAGAAAAAGACAACGTAGGCTTTTTACAACCGGTGCATTGGCTTTATTAATAGCGTGCACCGTTGTGGGGGCCTATTTTTATTACGATTACGCAAGACGTGTTTATGACAAATGTGTAGTTGAATTGGGGTCAACAATTAAGGCAACAGATTTTTTAAAGGACCCATCACAGGAGGCATATTTTACATCTGATACAGATGTTCCAACTAACCAGGCTGGTACATTTAAAGTTGGCATCAAGACTGGTCACTACAGATATAGATGTAAATTAGAAGTAGTTGACACAGTGGCGCCAGAAGTTACTGTTAAGGATGTCACACGTATTATGTCAGAAAAGCCTTCAGCAACAGATTTTGTTAAGGAGGCAAAGGATTTATCTGGTCAGGTCAATGTATATTTTGCCAACGACATTAGCATGGATGCGTTAGGAGAATTCCCAGTTACGATTGTGGCTGAGGACCCATCAGGCAACAAGACAGAGAGCCAGGCTACACTTAAGATTGTTAACGAATACAACAAGGTACCACCAGTTTTCGAGGGACAGCTTGATAAGACTATATATACAGGCTCAGGCGTTAGCTACAAGACCGGTGTTGTTGCGATTGATGATGAGGATGCCAACGTAGATTTTACAGTTGATAGCAGCCAGGTAGATCTCGACACACCTGGTACTTATACTGTTACCTATTCTGCAACTGATTCAATGGGCAATGTAGGTACAGCCACAGGTACAATCACAGTTATTAAAAATGAGTACGGGCAGGGTCAGGTTGATGAGCTTGCTGACCAGGTATTGGCGCAAATCATTACTGATGGTATGTCAGATTATGATAAGGCCCAAGCTATTTTCAGTTGGGTGCAGATGAATATGGGATATTCTGAAAGCAATGACCACGACGATTGGCTCAAGGCTGCATACAACGCATTCACCAAAAGACACGGTGATTGCTACAATTATTTTGCAGTTAGTAAGGAGTTGCTTACTAGAGCAGGTATCAAGAATGAGGATATTGAAATCATTCCTACAGCAACACGTCACCATTACTGGAACGTTATAGATTGCGGAGAGGGATGGAGACATTTTGACACCACACCACGTGTAGACAAGACATTTAAGGGATTTTACCTTACAGATGCTGAGCTGACAGAGTACTCAACAACTCATAGGAATACCCACAATTTTGACAGGGATGTTTATACCTATTTTAATTAGGAGAATAATATGAAAAAGTTAGGAATAATTGGAGGCCTAGGGCCAATGGCCACAGCCTACTTTATGCGACGAATCATAGATATGACTGATGCCAAAACGGATCAGGAAAATATTGAGATGATAGTTTACAACTGTCCATCCATTCCAGATAGGACAGGCTATATTTTAGGGAAAAGCAAAGAGAGCCCACTTCCAAAAATGGTTGAGATTGCCAACAATCTAGAGCGGCAAAACATTGATTATATTGCAATGCCTTGTATTACAGCTCATTATTTTCACGACCAGTTAACTGACAGCGTTTACGTTCCAATTAGCAATGGAATCAAGGAGTCAGCAGAATACCTTAAAAAAGAAGGCATCAACAGAGTGGGAATTATGGCCACAGACGGCACTGCTCAGATGCATTTGTTTGATTCGGTTTTTAAAGATTATAATATTGAATGTGTATATCCAGATTCGGAAAGCCAAAAGCTTATTATGAGCATTATTTATGATGATGTTAAGGCAGGAAAGCCAGCATCCATGGATAATTTTTATTCTGTAAAAAAGCAGTTGATGGAAGCCGGAGCTCAGATTATAATTTTGGGTTGTACAGAGCTTTCAATTGTTAAAAGAGATAATGATATAGGGCCAAATGTCCTAGATATTATAGATGTATTAGCTCAAGATTGCGTCAAGAAATGCGCAGTTTTGCGAGATGAATACAAAGATTTAATTACAAAGTAATAGAGGTGTAGGATGCAAAACAACGTACTTGATTATTTGGAGGGGAGTTTACAGCGAGTTCCTAACAAGATAGCTTATGCAGATGATGAGGTTCAACTTTCATTTGCTAACGTCAAGAGAATCATGGATTCTGTAGGAACTGGCCTTATCAATAAAGGTTGTAAGAGGGAGCCAGTAATAGTGTTTATGAAGAAAAGTCCAAACACTATTGCAACATTTTTTGGTGTAATCAATGCAGGGTGCTACTATGTGCCTATCGACAGCGAGATGCCTGCTACCCGTATCAATCTTATTTTGGATAACTGCAAGCCTAGCGTAATTATTTGCGATGATACAACAGTAGAGATTGCGAAGGGATTTGACTATCAGGCTGATGTGGTTCTATTCTCAGAAATCAGTCAGACCAAGCCAGACGAGGCTGCACTTGCTGAAATCAGGAAAAAGGCAATCGATACAGACCCAATCTATATCGTATTTACTTCAGGCTCTACAGGAGTGCCTAAGGGGGTATGTGCTTGTCATCGTTCAGTTATCGATTACATTGAGCAGCTTTCAGAAACACTTGGATTTAGCGAGGACACCATTTTTGGTAACCAGACACCACTTTATTTTGATGCCTGCCTCAAGGAGCTTTATCCTACACTTAAGTTTGGTGCAACAACATATTTGATTCCACACTCATATTTCATGTTCCCAATAAAGCTTGTGGAATACATTAATGAGCACAATATCAACACTGTATGTTGGGTTGTATCGGCTCTTACAATGATTAGTGCCTTTGCAACATTTGATACAGTGGTGCCACATACACTTAAGACTATCGCTTTTGGTAGCGAGGTTTTCCCAATCAAGCAGTTTAGACTTTGGCGTGCAGCAGTTCCTGAGGCTAAGTTCTTTAACCTTTATGGACCAACAGAGGGTACTGGCATGTGCTGCTATTATCCAGTTGAGAGAGAATTTGCTGACGACGAGGTTATTCCAGTGGGATTCCCATTTAAGAACACAGAGATTCTTCTATTAAAGGAAGATAACACTTTAGCTGAGCCAGGTCAGGAGGGTGAGATTTGCATCCGTGGTACCTCAGTTACTTTGGGATATTACAACAATCCAGAAAAGACTAGCGAGGCATATGTTCAAAACCCACTTAACACAGCTTATCCAGAAATCATTTATCGCACAGGTGATATAGGTCATCTCAATCAGTACGGCGAGCTTGTATTCCATTCTCGTAAGGATTTCCAGATTAAGCACATGGGACACCGTATCGAGCTTGGGGAAATCGAGGCCAATGTTAATCTTGTTCCAGAGATAAAGCTTAGCGGTTGCATCTATGCCAAGGAGCAGAGCAAGATTGTTCTTTACTACGTGGGCGATATAACAGAGGGCGATTTGATTAAGGCATTAAAGTCCAAGTTGCCACGATATATGCTTCCAAACAAGGTTAATCGTTTGGAGGAAATGCCATTTACAGCCAACGGCAAAATTGACCGAGTTACACTTACCAAAATGTACAGTGCAAAATAAGAAATTATTTATAAAGTAGGAGGATATTAATATGGAAGAATTATTAGAAATTTTAAGTGACTTACATCCAGAGGTAGATTTTACAACAGCTACTGATTTGGTAGACGGAGGAATCTTGGATTCTTTCGATATCGTATCTTTGATTTCAGAGATTAACGAGGAATTTGATGTTACTATCGGTGCTTCAGAGCTTACTCCAGAAAACTTCAATTCTGCAGAAGCAATCTATGCACTTATCAAGGAAAAACTTGACGACGAGGATTAATTAAATGTTATTTACCAGCTACGAATTCTTAGGATTTTTGCTTGTAGTGTTTATAATGTATTACTTACTACCAGGAAGGGCTCAATGGTCCTTCCTGCTTCTTGCAAGTTACGCATTTTATTTTATGGCAGATCCTAGGTATCTTATTTTTATTGCAATTACAACTGCAAGTACGTTTCTTGCGGCCAGAGCTATTTCCGACAAAAAGGCTTCCTTTGACGCTTGGTTCAAGGAGCACAAAAAGGAAATGGAAAAGGATGAGCGAAAGGCTGCCAAAGCAAAGGCACATTCATTAGAGAAAAAGATTTTCCTTTGCTGCCTACTTTTTAATTTAGGCATTCTTGCAGTTACAAAGTATACCAACTTTACAATTTCAAATATTAATTCTGTTTTAGGAGCCTTTGGAAAAGAAGGTACTTTGTCATTTGTAAACTTGATTATTCCAATGGGTATTTCATTCTACACATTCCAGTCAATGGGATACCTGATTGATGTATATAATGGCAAGGTTGAAGCACAAAGAAATCCATTTAAGTTTGCTCTTTTTGTTTCATTCTTCCCACAGCTTGTACAGGGTCCTATCAGCAGATATTCAGACCTTAGCCAGACACTTTTTGAAGAGCATAGGTTTAACTGGCAGACAGTGTCATTTGGTTTAGAGAGAATCCTTTGGGGATATTTTAAAAAGGTTGTTATTGCAGATAGAATTCTTACTTCGGTACAGACAATTATTGCTGACCCAGACACCTATAATGGATGGTATGCATTTGCCGGAGCAATGTTCTATGCACTTGAGCTTTACGCCGACTTTACAGGTGGTATTGACATCACAATCGGTGTGGCTGAGACTATGGGCATTAAGGTTACAGAGAACTTTATTCGTCCATACTTTTCAAAGAACATCAAAGAGTACTGGAACCGTTGGCATATTACAATGGGTACATGGTTTACAGATTATATCTTTTACCCAATTTCAGCTAGCCAGTTTATGATGAAGCTTTCTAAGAAGAGCCGTGCTCGACTCGGAAACAACCTTGGAAAGAGAGTACCAGTATATCTTTCAAGTTTTATTGTTTGGTTTACAACAGGTATCTGGCACGGAGCTAGCTGGAACTTTATCGTATGGGGACTTGGCAACTTTGTAGTTATCATGATTTCTCAGGAGCTTGAGCCATTTTATCGCTGGTTCCACTCTAAGGTAAATGTTGCTGGCACTTTTGGCTGGAGATTATTCCAGGTAATTCGTACAGTGCTTATTATGTCAAGCCTTCGTATGTTTGACTGCTATAGAGATGTGCCTCTTACATTCAAGATGTTTGGCAGTATATTTACTAAGGCAAGCTTATCCCAGTTAAATGTTCAGTCATTTATAAACATGGGACTTACTGTTGCTGATTACACTGTAGTGTTTATTGCTATGCTGATTTTGGTTATTGTCAGCTTGATTCAGCGAAGTGGAAGTGTTCGTGGCAAGATTGCAACTCTTGCTGCACCCGTTAGATTTGTTATTTGGTATGGATTGCTTATAGGTACAATTGTATTTGGTGCCTACGGTATCGGATACTCAGCAAGCCAGTTTATTTATAATCAATTCTAAAAGCTTTCCTAAAAGTCTTCCTTGAAAGGAAGCATCTGTTGACTAAAAAAGAGGTGTTATATGCAGAAAAAATTAAAGGTAGTAGTGGCGGTTATAGTTACCCTTGCTATAGTTATCACAACGCTATTTCTTGCCACCAAACTACTTGAACCAAAATATATGTCTGGTATTCTTGAGGGCGCTATGATACAGGAATACTACGATGATCCAACAGATCACAACGTAGTGTTTATTGGTGACTGCGAGTTATACGAAAATATTACTCCTGTTTATTTATGGGAGAAATATGGTATCAACTCTTATGTGCGAGGCAGTGCCCAGCAGCTTATCTGGCAGTCTTATTATCTTGCTGAGGAGACCATCGAAAGAGAGCATCCAGATGTAATTGTGTTTAACGTACTTTCTATGAAGTACAATGAGCCACAGAAAGAGGCATACAACAGGATGACTCTTGATGGAATGAAGTGGAGCCATTCTAAGGTGGATTCAATAAAGGCATCTATGACTGATGAAGAAAGCTTTATTGATTACGTATTTCCGTTATTGCGTTACCACGGTCGTTGGAGCGATTTGAATTCTGATGACTTTAAATACATGTTTAAGAGAGATAAGGTTTCCTTTAATGGTTATTATGTCCGCGTCGATGTAAAGCCAGCAGAGGATGTTCCAGGCGGTAACCCTATGGTGGACTACCAGTTTGGTGACAATGCTTACCATTATTTAGACAAGCTCACTAAGCTTTGTAAGGATAATGGAGTAGAGCTTGTACTTGTAAAGGCTCCAACTCTTTACCCATATTGGTACGATGAGTGGGAAGAGCAGATAGTTGATTATGCCAATAAAAATGATTTGACATACATCAATTTCTTAGAGCTTCAGGATGAAATCGGCATTGATTGGAATACGGACACTTATGATGGTGGTTTACACCTTAACTTAGCTGGTGCTGAAAAGTTATCAAAATACTTTGGCAAGATTTTAGTTGAGGATTTTAAAGTTCCAGATAGAAGAAGCGATAAAAAGCTTCAAAGTTACTGGAAAGGTGTGAACGAGCGCTACCATCAGGAGATAGCTCGTCAGAGGTCTAACTTAGAAAAATACGGTTCAGTGCATGAGCCAGAGGAGAACCAATAATGAAGTTTGTTGTACAAAGAGTAAATGAAGCATCAGTGGCCATAGATGGAAAGACTGTAGGCCAGATTAAAAAAGGATTTTTAGTGCTAATAGGAATATCTAGGGAGGACACCAAAGAGATTGCAGACAAGATGGTTAAGAAGCTATTGGGCCTTAGAATCTTTGATGATGAGAATGACAAGATAAATCTTTCCCTGACTGATGTTGGGGGAGAGTTGCTTCTCATTTCTCAGTTTACTCTTTATGCAAACTGCAAAAAGGGTTACCGCCCTTCATTTATTGAGGCCGGTGCCCCTGATATGGCAAATGAGATGTATGAATATATCATTGATAAGTGCCGCGGAGAAGGCTACAACACTCAGACGGGAGAGTTTGGAGCAGATATGAAGGTATCACTTGTCAACGATGGACCATTTACAATTGTGTTGGATTCTGAGCAGATATGCTAGCCTTCCCGTTATCGACGAAGACACTTGTGTCGAGGAGACCTTGAAGCACGGGCTTCATGGGTCTCTTCGGCAACGGGAAAGCGCACATATTGTATGCACCTACGGTGCGGATGTGCGCTGTGAGAAACGAAAAATGACTCAGCTGTTTTAGCTGAGTCATTTTTCATTTCTTTCATGCGGAAGGCGGGACTTGAACCCGCACGCTCGCAATGAGCACAAGATCCTTAGTCTTGCTCGTCTGCCAGTTCCGACACTTCCGCTTAGAACGTATTGTTCCATGTCCTGACGACAAGAAGTATAATATCAAAGGAATTGATAATAGTCAACACTTAAATAGATTTTTTTTTATTATTTTTTTCTTCTATAACAAGGGTAAAATAAGGTATACTATTGGGTAGATTTTGGATTTATCCAAGGGTGAATTCATCGAAGTTGGATTCACTGTCATGTTAAAGGGAGTAGTGGTATGACTTTTGCGGATTTGAATTTTATTTTAAGATTGATTCCAATCTTTTTACTTATATATTATCTAGCACCAGCCAAAGTGCGCCCATGGCTTTTACTTGTAGGCAGTCTTGGGTTCTATTATGTTAATGAGCCAATGCTTATTATTGTCATGGCGGCGGGGGCTGTTCTGAATTTTTTGCTTGCACTTATTAATTTCAAGAAGCGAAACAAAATTATCTTGGCCATAGCGATAATTTTGGATGTGCTGTGGTTAGGTGCATTTAAAGCGTCAGCGCCTCTTCATCTAGGACTGTTGATTCCTTTAGGTCTCAGTTATTTCGTTTTCAAGTTAATTTCATATCAGGTTGATTTGTTCAAAGGTAAAGTTGAGAAGCTTAGCTTTGTTAATTATCTTGTATATTTATTTATGTTTCCACAGGTTATTGCTGGTCCAATAGCACGATACGACTATGTCATAAGCAATAAGTATTGGGCAAAAAGAGAGGGCAGCAGAAGGGAACGCTTTGGGCAGATTCTCTGTCAACTTGAGGAGGGACTTAAGCTTTTTGCCATCGGACTTTTCTTTAAGGTTATGGTGGCAGACCATATAGCTGTTCTTTGGAATGAGCTTAAGACAATTGGCTACGAGAGTATCTCTACTCCACTAGCTTGGATTGGCGCCTACTCTTATTCCCTAAATTTATATTTTGATTTCTGGGGATACTCACTTATGGCAGCAGGCCTTGGCATCATGCTTGGATTTGAGTTCATTATCAACTTTGACCAGCCATATTTTGCTGCATCAATATCTGATTTTTATCGCAAATGGCATAGCACGTTAGGCACATGGTTTAGAGATTACATTTATTTTCCTTTGGGAGGCAATCGCAAGGGAAAGCTTCGCACAGTTTTTAATTTAATTATCGTTTGGGCTGTCACTGGAATTTGGCATGGTTCAACTTTAAATTTTCTAATCTGGGCTGGAGTGCTGTGTCTCATTATTATTTTTGAAAAGCTATTACTTTCAAAAGCGCCAAAGCTTTTTAAGGTAGTTGGGCATTTAAATGTATGGCTTATTATTCCTGTTACATGGGTGATTTTTGCCATCCATTCACTTAAGGACTTGCGTTTGTATTTGCTTAGAATGTTCCCGGTAATCAATGTGGGAGTGGCTGTAAACGCCAAGGATTTCAGGTATTCATTGATGGAATATGGAGTTTATTTGGTGTTGGGCCTGATATTTGTAATGCCTTTTGTTACAAATCTTTATCGCAAGCATAAGGACAACGTTTTTGTAGTACTTATGATTTTTGTTATGTTCTGGGTTAGCATTTTTAGTTTGTCTAATTCTGCAGGCAATCCATTTATGTATCTCAGATTTTAGATAGGTATTTAGCATATGAATCCAAAGAAATATTTATTTTTAATTCTATTATTTGTAAGTATAGTGGGCTTGTCTATAACAGGTCTTTATTCGCGTACAGGAATTTATAAAGAATTTTTCAAAAACTATTTGACCACGCCAGCTGCATCTGTAGTGTTCAAAGCTGCCGCTGCCGGAGTTTTCCCATGGAGCAATCCTGTAAGCGAGAAAGAGCCTGAGAAGCCAAAGCCTGTTACTCATACTAAGCCAACTGAAAAGATTACCATAAAGCCTTTTATTAAGGTTGATGATGAATATTTTAATGATGCACTTTTCATTGGCGATTCTCGAATGGCAGGGTTAGCTAAATATTGCGAGGCTTTGGACGAAAGAGCCACTTTTTATGCCAAAAAGTCCCTTACCATCTATGATATAAGGGATGAGAGCTGGATACCCATTGATCCTACCAAACCAAATTCTAAGACTGAGACCTTGTGGGAGGCATTGGCGGATAAACAATTTTCCAAGATTTATATTATGGTTGGTATAAATGAAATTGGAATAGGTGATGAGAATGTCTTTAGGGATGCCTATGAAGAGGTGGTTTCTAGACTTCATAGTGCCCAGCCAAAAGCGATAGTGTACATTACTAGCATTATGCATGTTACAGCTGAAAAGAGCGAAAAGGATGAGCTCTATAACAATCCTAATATCGATGTGCGAAACGACGCCATCAAAACTTTGGCAGATAGCGTTGATAACTTCTATTTAAATCTCAATGAGGCAATAGATGATGCGGATGGAGGACTTAATGCAGAATGGACAGGAGATGGGGTTCATTTAAAGGGCTCTTGCTATGAGCCATGGCATGAATATCTGCTGAGTCACGGTATAAAGGTTAAGTAAAATGATGTGTCAGAATTTTCTGATTTAGTGCGTTAAAGTAAGACACTTTATTTTGCCTAAAACCGTTGACTATTGGCGGTTCCTTTGATAATATACTTCTTGTCGTTAAGACAGAGGAACATTAAGTTCTGAGCGGAAGTGTCGGAACTGGCAGACGAGCAAGACTAAGGATCTTGTGCTCATTGCGAGCGTGCGGGTTCAAGTCCCGCCTTCCGCATGAAAAGGAAATGAAAAAGACATCAGCTTTAGCTGGTGTCTTTTTTCGTTTCCCACGGCGCACATATGCACCGTAGTAAATGAATAAATGTTATCAAAACATGTGTTCTTATGAGGGGAAGTGAGGTATAATATTTACATTAGTGTAAAAGTATTTGTCGCTAAAACAAATGCCATCAGTATTCAAGCGAAAGCAGGACGTTACGGCGGTACGTACGCACATAATGAAAGGTTGTTATCCAGAGATAACAACGTGATAATAAGGAGGTATTATGCTATGAGCAATGTATATGAACAATGTCCAATTCTTGAAAATGATAGGTTTTTACTGCGGTTTGTGACAAGAGGAGATGCCACGGACTTACTAAAGGTATATAGCGATAAAAATGCCTTACCGTTTTTCAATAGTGATAATTGTCATGGTGATAATTTTTACTATCCAACTAAAGAAAGAATGGATAAGGCTATAGATTTTTGGCTCTATTCCTACAATCAGAAATTCTTTGTCCGCTGGACGATTATAGATAAAAAGACAGAAGAACCTATTGGTACTATAGAGTTATTTCATAGGATTGCTGAGGATGACTTTAATCATGTTGGAGTACTTAGGTTGGATGTTAGAAGCGATTATGAAAAATCAGAGGCCATATATGAATTATTATCTGTTATAATTCCTAGGGCATATGAATTATTTGATTGTAAGAAAATTATTTCTAAGGTTCCAGTCTATGCCATAGAGCGTATTGATGCCTTCTCGAAGTATGGATTCGAAAAGAGCGAGTCATTACTTGAAGGCACCATGGACCACTATTTATATAATAATTACTGGATAATACATAAATAATAGATTAGCGTAAGGAATAAATACATGAATTTGAGAATAACCAACGATGGCAACGAAAAAGATATTAGCGATATTTTTGAATTATTAAAAGATTATAATCTTAAAAATAGAGAAGCTTCAGAGAATGTTCCGCTTGGTATATTTTATGAAGATGATAAGCATAATAAGCTTGCAGGGCTTATCGGAGAAACATTTGGAAACTGGCTTTGTATTCACTACCTATTTGTTAGCGAAGATTTAAGAGGTCAAGGTATTGGAAGCAAAATTCTTAATGCTGCAGAGGAAGAGGCTAAGAAAAGAGGATGTTTGTATTCTTTTGTAGATACATTTTCTTTTCAAGCTCCTGATTTCTATAAGAAACATGACTACAAAGAAGTATTTGCTCTAGAGGATTATCCTTACACTGGCAAAAGATTTTACTATACAAAAGTATTAAACTAGAAGGACTAGACATGGAAAACGTATTAAACAAATTCGTTGAAAACTCAAAAGAAATACTTAAAGACAATCTTGTTGGAATCTACTTGCATGGTTCAGCTGTAATGGGCTGCTTTAATTCAGATAAGAGCGACTTGGATATAATAGTCGTCGTAAATGAGCCTATGACAGATATCATTAAAAGACAGTACATGGACATGATTATAGATTTAAACGGAACTGCCCCAGCAAAGGGAATTGAGATGAGTGTTGTGCTGAAAAAATACTGCAACCCCTTCAAATATCCTACCCCATTTGAGTTACATTTTTCTGTGGGGCACATAGATTGGTACAAGGATAATCCAGGTGACTACATTGACAAGATGAATGGTCAGGACGAGGATTTGGCGGCCCATTTTACTATTATCAAGAAAAGGGGCAAGTGCCTGTATGGTGAGCCGATAGAGGCAGTATTTGGAGAAGTTCCCAAGGCAGATTATCTTGATTCAATTTGGAATGACATTTCAGAAGCTACAGAGGATATTGTCGAAAATCCAATGTATATCATATTGAATCTTGCTAGAGTTATGGCATATCAGCAGGAGGATTTAATTCTCTCCAAGAAGGAAGGCGGAGAGTGGGCGATTAATCATCTTCCAGAGAGGTTCCATCCGCTTATTAACACAGCCTTACAGGAGTACGAAAGTAGCATAGAGGCAGCCTACGACTATGATATTGCCAATAGTTATGCAGAATATATGGTTGGTAAGATATCTTCAGATATGATTGCCGAGAAATAGACCTATACACCAAACGAGCGACACCAATTCGAAATCCTCTGATTCCTAACTGGTGCCGCTCCTAAACATCGATCCCAATGGTCTATACCTCTCGATCTATTTTAGTTGAAATTAAAATAATAATAAAATAATTGTCGCGTGTTTAGTTTTAAAATTTAAACTTCTGGTGGACCGTACCTCCATTTCCTAGATTTTAACTAATACTAAAAATTAAATAATTTTCTGGTGGATCATACCTCCCTTTCTTTTAAACCATTTTCTTTCCTTTTGTTATCTTAATTATAAACCCTCAAAAATGAATTTCAAGACAAAAAGAGCAAATAATAAATATTTGTCAGATAGTTCAATGTTCGTGTGAATGTTTTGTGAAAAAATTCCTGTTGAGCAATAAATTAAGACTCAACCTAGTCTTAAACAAGAATTTTTACCCAGATACTGTATACAAAATAATAGTCACATAACCTTGACTTGAATATTAGAATTCTATAGAATACTAATGTTCGCAGAAGTGGCGGAATTGGCAGACGCGCTGGCTTCAGGTGCCAGTGGTAGCAATATCGTGTGGGTTCAAGTCCCATCTTCTGCAGGTTATTTTAAGCTTTAAAATCGAGCATTTTGATAGGTGCTGATTTTAAGGCTTTTTTGTTTTATAGGTAATTCCTACTATATGATATTATAGAAGGGGGTGGCTTATGGCAAAATGTGATTTATGTTATAGACATTGCAATATACCTGAAGGCGGATTCGGCTTTTGCGAGGTTAGGACGTGTAAGGACGGCAAAATTTTCCCAGACAATTATGGGAAGCTCACGTCGATTGCCTTAGATCCAATTGAAAAGAAGCCGCTGAATCGCTTTTATCCAGGCTCTTATATTTTGTCAGTGGGCAGCTACGGCTGTAATTTGCGTTGCCCATTCTGCCAAAATTATCAGATATCTTGGGCTAAGGAAGTGGCTATTTGTAAGGGAAATGCCAGATTCGTCTCCCCAGAAGAACTTGCCGAGATAGCCGATGAACAAAGGATTCATGGCAATATTGGTGTAGCCTTTACCTATAATGAGCCGCTGATTTCATATGAATATGTTTTAGATACAGCAAAAGTATTAAGAGAAAAAGGTTTAAAAACTGTACTTGTTTCTAATGGTATGGCAGATACTGCCACAGTGCGGGAGTTGTTTGAGTATGTTGATGCCATGAATATAGACCTGAAGGGCTTTACCGACCATTACTACGCGGACGTTTTAAAGGGAAACAGGCAGATGGTGATGGACTTTATTGCTGAGGCTGTTAAGCACTGCCACGTAGAGCTGACGACCCTTGTTATTCCAGGCGAGAATGATTCTGATGTGGAGATGGATTCTCTCAGTAGTTGGGTGGCCGCATTGAATAAAGACATCCCGCTTCACATATCTAGGTTTTTTCCTAGATTTCACATGGAGGATAAAAATCCAACACCAGTAGATACCATTTATCATTTAAAAACTGTAGCAGAAAAACATTTAACGTACGTTTACACAGGAAACTGTTAGAAGGGGGTAGTCTATGGGAATAGTTGCTGCATTTATGGTTCCACATCCACCAATGATTGTGCCAGCTATTGGCAAAGGTTCAGAAAAGCAAATCCAAGAAACCATTGATGCTTACAATAGG
>JAEEGJ010008150.1_pt1 | contig 29139 bp, 22 predicted proteins | sample 8958761 | NCBI WGS metagenome assembly JAEEGJ01 (sample SAMN16246546, study PRJNA631951) | gut metagenome | biome: gut microbiome; feature: rumen; material: RS-attached | host: Bos | place: Iran: Karaj | collected 2018-10
CGAAGGAGACCTGGTAAGCGTATGCTCGGCCGATGGCAAACTCCTCTGCTGCGGGCACTACCAGATTGGCTCCATCGCCGTACGGGTCCTGAGTTTTGACGAGGATCCCACGCAGGCCGATTTCTGGCTGCGTATGCTCACGCGCGCCTACAAGCTCCGCGAAGCGTACGGGCTCACTACCTCCGAGACCACCAACTGCTACCGCCTGGTACACGGCGAAGGCGACGGTCTCCCGGGCCTGATCATCGACTACTACAACGGCGTCTGCGTGCTCCAGGCCCACTCTGTGGGTATGTTCCGCGCCAAGGCCGCCATAGCCGCCGCCCTCCAGGAACTCTACGGAGACCGCCTCAAAGCCGTATACGACAAAAGCTCCGGCACAGCCCCCTTCAAGGCCGGTCTGGAACTGATAGATGGCTACCTGTATCAGTCTCCCCGTCATTCCCGACTTGATCGGGAATCTGCCGATGAACTTGTAGTCTTGGAAAACGGCAACAAATTCCTCGTAAACTGGTGCGAAGGCCAGAAAACGGGCTTCTTCCTGGACCAGCGCGAAAACCGCTTCCGGGTGGGCCAGCTGGCCGCCGGCCGACGCGTGCTCAACCTCTTCTGCTACACCGGCGGCTTCTCCATCTACGCCCTGGCCGGCGGGGCCACGCACGTGGACTCCGTGGACAGCTCCAAACGGGCCATGGAGATGGTAGACCGGAATGTAGCCCTGAACGGATTCACCCCGGAGCAGCATACTTCCTACTGCACGGATGCCATTGAGTTTGTAAAGAATGTACCGGACGGGGCCTACGACCTTATGATTGTGGATCCGCCGGCATTTGCCAAGCACCGCGGAGCCCTCAAGAACGCCCTCCGTGCCTACCAGCGGCTGAACGCCGCCGCCATTGCCAAGGTGGCTCCCGGCGGCTTTGTGTTCACCTTCAGCTGCTCGCAGGTGGTGGATAAAGAGGCCTTCGCGCTGGCTGTCTTTTCGGCCGCCGCAGAGACAGGCCGAAGCGTCCGCATCCTGGACCGCCTCAACCAGCCCGCCGACCACTCCGTCAACATCTACCACCCTGAGGGTGAATACCTCAAAGGTCTCCTCCTCTACGTGGAATAACCCTCATCCCGGGCTTGACCCGGGATCTCATTCTTTATCTTGCACCCCTCGTCCTCCTGTCCCCACCTTCTTGAAGACGTCGCGTGGACGTAAGTGGCTAATCGTTAAGAACTTAAACAAAAACCTCCTAGTCATTTAGACCAGGGGGAAATAAGTGATATTACTGATTAACAGACACTTATGTCCACGTCTATTCTTCTGAGAAGTCTATCGCGTCCCAGATCTGTTCCAGGGCGCGGCGGTCCTTTTTGGTGGGACGGCCGGCGCCCCGGTCACGGGTCACGAAGAACGTTTCCACCGGGGCCTTGAGCTTGTTCATTTCCTCTTCCGGAGTCAGGTTCTCGGCGTAGTCCGGAACCAGTTTGGCACCCAGTCGGTGGTCCACCAACTGGATAACTCTGTACGTAAAAGTGGCCACTCCCTTACGTACAGTAATGATTTCTCCGGGGGCCACGGCCCTGGACGGCTTGGCATTCACCGTCCCCACCTTCACCTTACCCCCCTTGCACGCATCGGTTGCATCAGTCCGGGTCTTAAACACCCGAATGGCCCACAAATACTTATCTATTCTAATTTCTTCCACTATTCTTCTACAGGTTCAGAAACAATGTCGTCGGAGGCCCGGGGGTCCATACGGACCTCCAGGACCACGGCGGCGTCGCCTACGGGGGCCAGGGTGAATTCGGAGAGTTCGGCAGGGACCAGAACCAGTTCACCGGTTTTGATGGTGAACTTATCGTCCTTGGTCTGGAGAGTGGCCTCGCCACCTACACAGATATAAATAAGGAAGGTTTCTTCAATACCAGCGTGGCTCTCGAGCGGGGCCTTCAGGTGAATCTGACCCACCGTGAACTGGTCTTCGGCGGCCAAAAGTTCTTTGGACGGGGCCGGGGCACGGTGATACTGGTCAAAGTTAATGAGGTCAAAAGCCTCCTCCAGATGCATTTCGCGGTCGGTGTTGCCCCAGTCGTGCAGACGGAACCAGAGCTCGGAGCTTTCGGCAATCTCCAGCAGGGTTACGTCCTTGGCAGCGTGCACCAGGCCGGGAGTAATGAGGTAACTCTCCCCCACCCGCGGCTTCACGGAGTACAGAAGGTCCTCCACGGAGCCGTCGGCGCAGGCGCGGAAGAATTCTTGGGCCCCTACCGGACGCTTGAATCCCAGGTACAGACGGGCCTCGGGACCCACTTCCGTGACGTACCACAGAGCGGTCTTGCCAAATGCGTCGTAGCGCTGCTCGGCGGTTTCGTCGTCGGGGGTGATGTGCAGGGACGTTCGGCCCTTAATATCCAGCTTCTTGACCAGCACCGGGAACTGCGTTCCGTACCAGTCAAAAGCGGTTTCGCCCACCACGCGCTCGAGGTAGGTCTGCATAATATCACTGAGTGTATTGCCTTTGAGCCACCCTTCGATGGCCACAGAATCTACAAAGCCCAGATCGGCCAAAAGGTAATCCACATGCCCCCAGGGCATCTCCTGCCCCTCCGGCAGGAACTTCATCGGAGAAAGTATCTTATTTTCCATAGTACAAATGTACATAATTTCCTGAAATCCCAATCGTTTTCACCGCTGGCACTCAAGTCGTTTTGTATCAGAGAGTTAACCACATGAACGGGTGGTCAAAAGCATACCGTCCATAGCCTTATTTGTTTGATAGTAAGGCCGATAGGTGCCAGCCCTACCTGCCACAAATAGCCTTGAAGTCACACCACTCGCACGTTTTGGGCTCGGTGGTCCGGCGGAACGGGACGGAGAGGTCCACAATCTCCGCCAGGAGGGCGTGCAGGCCGTCCATAGCCAGGCGGCAGAACTCCCCCGAAACCGGAATGTCCGGAAGAGGCTGGGAGTACAGCCGCGCCGTGCTGTAGATAGAATTGACAAGCTGGTCGGGAGACGGCCCTACCATATAATCATACAAGAACAGCTGGAGGGCAATCTTGGGACGTTTGGGGGTATCCGGAGCGAAGAGGGCTTCGACTATGGAGGCGGCGTTGGTGTCGTCAATCAGCAAGTCTTCGTCGGTGACGTGACCGGTTTTATAGTCCACAATTCGCACTTCACCGGGCTTGTAACTGTCCATACGGTCCACGACGCCCACAAACTTGAAGCCGTCAATGGTGCCGTCCACGGGATGTTCAAGACCCAAGATGCGGAAACCGTCAGAATGAGACTCCTCCAGAAGCTGACGATCGTGCTTCAGCGTCTCTTCCACGTACCCGAACAGGATGTTCTCCAGCACCAGGTTTCGGCCCGTTACCTCGAAGGAATTCATCTCCTTCAGAATCTCCTCCCGGATGAGGGACTTAAGGCGCCCAACATCAGCCAGAAAAGAAGTGATATCGGCCTTGGTGAGAAGAGGCTTATCGGGTCCCTTCGAAAGGTCAAAAGGCTCGTACAGCTTCTGCATCACGTGATGGAAGACGTTGCCCAGCATATTGGCGTCTAGGGATTCGGACACCTCATCAGCGGCTTTGAGGCCCTCCACCACTTGGTAGTAGAACTTGGCAGGGCAGGCCAGATAGCTCTGAAGGGAACTGGCCGAAAGATGCCCAGCCCGGATCTTCTCCACATGGGCGGCGGTTTTGGAGATATCGGCCTCTTCCTCTACCGTATGAATAGAGGCCGAAGCCGCCAGCCGCCTCAGCGGCCACTGGAAATGATATTCCAACTGCTTGATATAGCGGCTTTCCTCGCCATTCTTGAGCCCCTCGGTGCGGTTGTCGTAAACCAGCCACACGCGCTCCGGGCGCTGCACCATCCGGTAAAAATAGTAAGCCCAAACGGCATCCTGATACTCATAAGTAGGAAGGCCGAAACCTTTCCTCAACTCCGGAGGAATAAAAGAGGCCGAAACGCTCCGCCGGGGGAACATACCTTCGTTAGCGCTGAGGATCACAAGATTACGGAAGTCCAGCGCACGGGTCTCCAGCGGACCCATCACCTGCAGGCCCTTCAAAGGTTCGCCCCGGAACGGGACCGAAATTCCCTGAAGAGACCGCTCGATGAGTCTTATATGCGTAGCCGGCAACACCTCCAGATCCATTTCGCGGAGTATGTTCAGCTGCTTGTGGCACCGAGCCACAAAGTCCAACTCCAGGAGGTCACCGGTTAGGGTAAGTTTCTGACCAATAAAAGATAAGAGCTCAGAAAAGTAGTCCTCAACTCTATGATTTTGCTGGACGTCTGCCATCGTAGCATTCAGCACCACGGGCTGGAACAAAAGCTCCAGAAGCGGTCCGCCCTTCAAATCCTCTACCGGAATGTAGTACTTAGCATCTGCCTTGACCTTGGCAATCACAGCCTTCTCTTCCTCGGTGAAAAGCTGTTTCAGAAGACCAGAAGTAAGCACTTCCCGTAATTCACGATGGTAGAAGTACCACTTCCCGCCCGTCAGACGCAGTTTCAACTGCATCTGCCCCAAAGTAGACAGCAACGCAAACGTAGAGCTCCCCGTCATAGGATAGCCCATAGTCACATTAACGTTGTCGCAGGACTCCGGAAGGGAGTTCAGAAGAGGCAGGAGAAGCGACTCGTCCGGCAACACAAAGGCCGTTTCTATGTTTTTGTCATCCTGAGGAGCGTAGCGACGAAGGATCTGTTGACCAGAAAGAGTCTCAGAATGACAATTATTGCCATAGCACTGTTCCAGGATCCACGGGGCGAGTTTGGTTTGGCCCACGGAGGACGGAACGCTAATCACAGTAACAGAAGGGGGAGGACCGGCCTCCACAGGAAAAGCCTGGGGATAGTCCACAATGTTGCGGCGCATGAAGAAGGAGGCCTTGTTGGCGCGGTCTCGAATCTCGTCGGAGACGTAGTCCCAGACGAATTCGGCCAGGCCGGCGTCCCGCATACGGGACAGCACCAGACGCTCGCATTCGTTCAGGGCATTGAGGCCCACAAACACATAGCCAGACGCCTCCGGGAAGGCTGCAGACAACACATCGGCCACAGACTCGCCAGCCTTCAGCCGTTCGGCCAGCGCCCGATACACCATACCCTCGTACGCCATTCCGGAGGCCTTCAAAGCATCATTGAAATTCCGGTACAAAGGATACAGCAGATTCCAAAGCCGCAGGAACCGGGCCTTCACATCTTCGCCGTCGGGATTGAGTTTCCATCGGCCCGAAGCATCCCGGAAATGCGCCAAAAAGTGCGCGATAGCCTCCTCCTGGGCCGGAGAAAGGTATTCAAACTGGTCCTGGATGGCCTTGAAATCGCCCACATTCTGCATCAGGCCGGCGGCGTCTACCAGGTACTTGTCAACGTCGTCGAAATCGGCCAGCAAGACCTCTCCCCAGAAGAGGAAATCGTCCAGGGGCTCAGCGGCCGGGTTCAAAGAAGAGTAGCACTTATACAGCTCCAGCAGCAGGCGCAGGCGGTCCGACACCACTGCATCGGACACCTTATAAAAGAAGTCGTTGATGGTGTACAGCGGCGGAACGGGCATAGGCGCCCCCACCAGCAGGTCCCCCAGGTACTTCTTGAAGAAGACCAGGGAACGCCGGTTGGGGAAGATAAAACAGCGCGTCTGTATGTCCGAGGCCGCCAGGTAATGGGCCGCGACCTGCTTGAGGAAAGGCGTCATTTACTCTGCGTACTCGTAGCCAAAATAACGATCTTTCTTGAGGGCGGGAACACCGGTCTTCATCCAGGCCGGTTCCGGAGCACCCTTCATATAGTAGTCAAAGAACTGCTGCAGACGGATGGTCAGATCCTTACGGTTGCGGCGCTCCTTGAGGTTGTGAGCCTCGTTGTTGTACTCCAGTAGCCAGGCGGGCTTGCCCAGACGGCGCAGACCCATAAACATCTCAATGCCCTGGTACCACGGGACGGCGCCGTCGGCATCGTTGTGCATGATGAGCACCGGCGTTGTCACGTTGGGCAGCTTAAAGAGGGCCGAATTCTCCATATAGAGTTCAATGCCGTCCCAGAGGCTTCGGCCTATACGGCTCTGGCCCTGCTCATACTGGCCCTGACGGCTGCTGCCGCTTTCCCAGCGGATACCGCCATAGGCCGATGTCATGTTGCTCACCGGAGCACCGGCGCCGGCGCATTTGAACATGTCCGTGCGGGTGATGAGGTAGGCCACCTGGTAACCGCCCCAGCTCTGGCCCTGGATGGCCATATTGTCCTTGTCAATCCAAGGGAACTTGGTAAGGCTCTGGGCACCGGCTACAATGCAGTTGTAGGCACTCTCGCCGGGGATGCCGCCCGCATAAACAATGTCCGGGACAAACACCACGTATCCGCGGGACACGTAGAAGGTGATGTTGATGATGGACCAGCTGGGCTGCACCGGAATGTTCTTATACAGCGTTTCGGAGTTCTTCTCGTAGAAGTAGATCATCACCGGGTACTTCTTGCTCTCGTCAAAGTCCTCCGGCTTGTAGAGGAGGCCGTCCAGCTTGGTGCCGTCAAAAGCGTTCCAATGATACAGCTCCACGGTGCCCCAGTTGTAGTCTTTCTGCTGGGGGTTGATGGCGGTGAGCTTCTGCTCGGTCTTGCCCAGCGTGGTGGTATAATAAACATCCATCTGCTCATTGAAGTTACCCTTCTGGTAAGCGTAGACGTTGGCCTTGGCGGCCTTCTGCACGCCGGACCAGGTGTAACCGCCCTTCACCAAGGTCTTGAACGTCTTGGCGGGGTTGCCCACTTGCAGGCTGGCCACGCCGTTCTCCTTGGTCACATGGTCAAAGATGCTCACGAGGATATTCTCAGATGGGCCGATATGGCGCTCTTCCTCGCGGTCCTTGGTATTGATATAGCGGTAGGTAAGGTTCTTTTCACGGCCGGTGGTGAGCCGGGTGGCGGCGCTGCCGTCTACGGGAGCCTTCCAGATATCGTACTTGTCATAGAGCAGCACGGCGCCCTCCCCTTCCAGCCAGCCGGCTACGCCGTAGGCCTCTTTCATCATGGGGTGGTCGTCGTCCTCGTCCCAGAAGCTCACGCCGGGGGCCAGAACGTGCTTGGCACCGGTGGCGTTGTTGTAGATGTTCCAGCACTGCTCCGGATAATCCCACCAAATCACGTACTGGGACAGCGGGGACATAGAGACAGAGGCTATGCGGCCTTCCGTGATGGCAGCCTCACCGTTGGGGCCTACTACGCTCACAGCCTGCGTGTTCTGGTAGTTCCACTGGGTCTCCACGGGGTTCACAGTGCGAACCTTGAGGTCATACGGGCCGTCGCCCCGGTTGCCCTGCATGTAGCGCACCAGGCGGGTGTCGTTAAGCAGGCCTTCGCCCAGGCGTACGGGGTAGGTGCGGGCGGCATCGGCCCTTAAATTCACTTTCTGCACCGGGGGAAGTTGGGCGGCGTCCCAGTTCCAGATGTCCAGGCCGGGGAGCTCGAAGGAGACCAGGTTGGTGTCCTTGGGCGGAGTGAGTTCCTGCACGCCCACGTAGATGCGCTGGCCGTTGTGGCTGAAGCTGTAGGAGCTGTTTTCGGTCATTCCCCAGCCTTCGGGGAGTTTGCCAAGGCCTTCCAGCTTCTGGGCCGTTCCGTTAGCATATTTGTAAAGCTCTGCGTGCTTGCTGCCGTCGCTCACCGTGTCGCGGGCCACCAGGAAGAGGGCTTCCGTGGCCTCCTGGTTGAACTTGGGAACAGCGTGCCAGGTGACGGTGTCCGTGAGGAACTTTGCGCCATCGGCCTGGGTGTAGAAGCCGGTCACAAAGCCTTTCTTGCCGGTTTTGCGCACCAGGCCCAGCTGCAGGCCCTTGCTGGCTACCTCGTACTTGTCGATGTTCTGGAGGGTATCCATCTTGGCATCGGCCCACTGATACACTACCAGCGGATTGCCCAGCTTGTCCTTCTTCTTGCGAGCCTTGACGGGCATCACAAAGCTGGTGTCCGTGGTGGTGAAGGCAAAGCCGTCTACCGAGTGCTTGCCCATCTTGAAGTCTCTCACATTGGCGAACTTGGTCACCTTGCCGGTGGCCAGGTCAATGATGGCGAGGCTGTCTTTGGGCATGTCATCGGCCTTCTTTTTCTGGATCTTGGCCCTTCTGGTTTTCTGGAACTCCGGCTTGATGAGGCACACGGCAAACTTCTCGTTTTCCGTAAGTCTGGCGCGATAGCCGCGGGGAATCTCTATCTTGCGGCCTTTCTTGCCCAGCACCTCGATGGTGAGGACGCCATCTCCTTCCTGGGGATTGACCTCGTAGCTCACTACGTTACCGGCGGGAGTAATGTTCACATTTGCAACGGATTGCCAGCTGTCGTAAACCGCGTGGTCCAGGGGTTTCTTCTGGGCTGTCAAGCTAGTTGTCAAGGCCAGTGCGGCCAGAATCAGAAGGCTTTTTCTCATAACTAATTTATTTTCTGCTAATGTAGTAAAAATAAGCGAATTTTCATATATTTGTAGAACTTGGAACTTTTGAATGATTCCAAACAAAAACATAAAACTACTGACTGTATGAAAAAGAAATTCAGATGCCTGGTGTGCGGATACGTACACGAAGGTCCCACTCCCCCCGCAGAATGCCCTGTATGCCATGCCAAGGCCGAAAAGTTTGTTGAAATCAAAGAAGGTGGTGACAAGCCCCAGTACGCCGCCGAGCACGTCCTGGGCATAGCCAAGGGCTGCGACCCGGAAATCTGGGCCGGCCTTCAAGACCATTTTGCCGGTGAATGCTCAGAAGTAGGTATGTACCTGGCCATGAGCCGTCAGGCCGACAGAGAGGGCTATCCCGAGATTGCCGAAGCCTTCAAGCGCTACGCTTTCGAAGAGGCCGACCACGCCGCCCGCATTGCCGAACTCCTCGGTGAAGTGGTATGGGACACCAAGACCAACCTCAAGAAACGTTACGAGGCCGAAGAAGGAGCCTGCGAAGGCAAGTTCCTCATCGCCAAACGTGCCAAGGAACTGGGTCTGGACGCCATCCACGACACCGTCCACGAAATGGCCCGCGACGAAGCCCGCCACGGCGCCGGTTTCCTGGGGCTCTACAAACGGTTCTTCGAGAAATAGTTTCTGACCGTCGCAGGTCACACCTTGAAGCGTCGCAGGTCCGCATTTTTCGGCTGGCCTGCGACGTTTTTCGGCCTTCTGTGCATTCTAGCGTCGCAGTTGGAAGAAAAAATGCGGACCGGGGACAGTTTTCCCTTCCACCTGCGACACTTTTCCCTTCCACCTGCGACGGTTTCAGGGAAAACCAGTATCTTTGTGAGAGTATGAATAATCTTCTGACTAATATGCTCACCAAGGCCGATCCTTCCCAGGTGGAGGGACTGGCCCGCTTCTTCAAGACCGGCCCCGGACAGTACGGTCATGGAGATAAATTTCTGGGAATCAAGGTTCCTGTGACTCGTTCAGTAGTCAAAGACTGCTGGAAGTCAGTGACATTCGATGACTTGGAGGAATGCATAACCAGTGAGTATCACGAGGTTCGCCTCGCCGCCCTGCTAACCCTGGTGGAAATCTTCAAACACGCTGGTGAACTCCAGCAGAAATGTGTAGACTTCTACCTCTCACATACTGAGTACATAAACAACTGGGACCTAGTGGACCTGTCTTGCTACCCGCTGCTGGGGATGTGGCTGCTGAATAAGGACCGGAGTCTGCTATACAACATGGCCCGGAACGGGAAAACGATATGGGAGCAGCGGATAGGAATGGTAAGCACCATGACCTTTATCCGTCATGGGCAACTGGACGACACCTTCGCCATCGCCGATATCCTTCTACATCACCCGCACGACCTCATTCACAAAGCCGTGGGCTGGTTACTACGAGAAGCCGGGAAACGGGACAAATCGGCCCTGGAGGCCTATCTGGCCCCCCGCTACAGGGGCATGCCCCGCACGATGCTCCGTTATGCCATCGAAAAATTCCCCGAGCCCGAACGCCAAGCCTATCTCAACGGCCATGCACACTGAGAAACATCCTTTTGAGCCGTTTTTGCCGGAGAATGCGAAGATTCTGTTCCTGGGGAGCTTTCCGCCGCAGGAGCACAGGTGGTGCATGCCGTTTTATTATCCCAATTGGATCAATGATTTCTGGCGGATTATGGGCCTCATCCACTTTGGGGACAAGAATCACTTTTGCGTGCCGGGTGAGAAACGGTTTGACGAATCGGCCATCCGCACTTTCTGTATGGCCGAAGGCCTGGCCTTCTACGACACCGCCTGCGAGGTGCGTCGGCTCAAAGACAATGCGTCCGACGCCTTCCTGGAGGTTGTTACCCCCACCGACATCCCGTCCCTTCTGGCACGAATTCCCAGCTGCCACACGCTGGTCACCACAGGCCAGAAAGCCACCGAAGTCATTTCCTCCAGCTACGGCTGCCCCATCCCTCCCGTCGGAGGTTTTGTGGATATCGTCATGCCCGGCCTTTCCTCCTCATCCCGGGCTTTGACCCGGGATCTCCGCTTCTGGCGCATGCCCTCCACCTCCCGTGCCTATCCCCTCCCACTAGAGAAAAAGGCCGAAGCCTATCGGCCCTTATTCAAGTAGCGATGCTTCGGTCCTAGAAATTAATACAAGCCTTACCGTCAAAACTCAAATGCTCGTTTTGGAACACATACCCTAACTGATTACTTAACAGTTTGGTCTGTCCTATCATAATACCAGACCCTCCTCCAAAGTGCGTGTGGCCATAGATCCAATAATCCACCTCAGAGCCCTCTATAAAAACGTCAAGATCTACCTGGAAGGCTGAATTTAACGTCCCTCCCGGGTAACTATTGAACTCCTTTCGCATTGTGGGACAATGGTGCGTAACTACTACCTTATGCTTAGCAGTTGACGCTGACAGTGCTCCTGATAGCCACTGCATACACAGTTGATGAAGATCATCCACATCATTGGCACAGAAGCGTTTACCATTCAACTTCCCAAGCCTAAAATCATTCATTCCCTGCTGGACCGACCACAACTTTACAGGATCTATCTTCGTCCACAATGTTGTGAAAAACAATTCCACATCCTCTAAGACGACACTCTTGTTGTTTAAGTAATGCACATTTGGCCGGGCATCCAGAATATAATCGGTCAGTGTTCTCCCTATATCAAACCCGCCGTAAAACTCATGGTTTCCCGGCACCACAAAAGTCTCCCGAAAGTGTTCTGCACACCAGTCCCAGAACGGACGCTTCCACATCTTGCGGTCTCCAAGATACGACACATCCCCCGCCAGCACAAGCACGTCACCTACCGGCTCCATGCCCCCGCGCTCTATGAAACTTAAATTCTCTGCAAACTCCAAATGCAGATCCGATGCATATTGAATCTTCATAATTACTCCTTCTCTACTGCATTACGAACGGGCCACTAGGACTCCCGAATTCTTTCTCAAGGACAACGTAGTATTCTCTGACTTTTTACAAATGCCTTTCGTAATCCATTCTTTGGTGTAAGATACGGACAATTAGGACTGTACCGTCGTCCTGAATCAGATAAAAGATCACGTGTTTACACCAAGGGTACTTGCGATAGCCAACACGAACATAATCATAAGGCTGTCCTAAAGACTCCGGTGATTGAGCGATGTCTGCACAAGCCGCCAACAAGCCGGAAACATACTTATTTGCCTGCTCTCGCGACCACGTTTCAAGTGTGTATTGCCAAATCTGCTTTAGATCCTTATCTGCAGCATTAGAAAGATTGAACTTGCGCATCATACTCCTCGTTAAGTTTTTGAACATACGTTTGAGGATCAAAGTCCTCTACGATGCCACTATTCTCACCCTCTATTAGCGCCGAACGAATTGCAGACAACCTGGCTTCTTCATCCTCCATTTGACGCAATGCTGCACGAATTACTTCGCTGACATTATTGAATCTGCCACCGGCAATTGCCTTCTGGATAAACTCCTCATAATGCGGTCCTAAGGAAACCGTTACTGTTCTAGCCATTGTCATCATAAGATTGGTTTAAAGCAAAGGTAAGAATATTTCTTACAATTAACAAACAAATCCTTTTTTCCGCAAATATAAAACGCCCCCGTAAGCTGCCCCAAATTTTGGCAAGGCTTGCCAGAATTTGGAAATGACGAAAGAAATGTTAAAGAAAAGCAGTATCTTTGAAAAAAGAATACAGCTATGCTAAAGATTGGAGACAAGATGCCGGCATTTGAGGTGGTGGACCAGGACGGGAAGACCGTCAAGTCCGAGGACTTCATTGGAAAAGGCAAAAAGACCATCATCTACTTCTACCCCAAGGATAATACATCGGGATGCACGGCCGAAGCCTGCAGCTTCCGGGACAACTACGCCGAGCTAACGGAACAAGGCTACAACGTAGTAGGAGTGAGCAAAGACAGTGTCAAGAGTCACGCCGGGTTCCGGGCCAAGTACGAACTCCCCTTCCGACTCCTCTCAGACCCTTCTACTGAAATGCTCCAAGCCTTCGGCGCCTGGGGCGAGAAGAAAATGTACGGAAAAACCACCCTGGGAACACTCAGGCGCACCTTCATCTTTGACGAGAACGGCCTTTTAGAGCGCATCATCGAAAAGGTAGACACCAAAAACGCCGCCGCCCAGATATGAAGAAACTTATCCTCTTTGACCTGGACGGAACCCTCATAGACTCCCTGGAAGATCTGGCCGAAGCAGTAAACCACGCCCTGGGACTCCGGGGCCTGCCTCTTCATTCAGTCGCCGAATACCGCCGCATGGTAGGTCACGGCGTCCGGAATCTGGTGAAACAAGCCCTGGAGACCAGTATCTGTCATACCGAGCGAAGCCCCTTCTGTCATACCGAGCGAAGCGAGCGTATCTCCTCAGACCAGGTCTCCGACGCCCTCATCGACTCTGCCCTCTCAGACTTCAAGGCCTATTACCAGGCTCACATCGACGTGCACACCCGTCCGTACCCCGGCATCCCTGAGCTACTCACAGACCTCCACGCCCACGGCATCCAACTGGCCGTAGTCTCCAACAAATTCCAGGAAGGAACGGAGTACCTGATTAACCGGTTCTTCCCTGCCATCCGGTTTGTTGCCATCCTGGGAAACAAGCCCGGTGCGCCTCTCAAACCAGACCCGGAGATAGTACAAGAAGTCCTGCGCCGCTCCGGCGTGTCCAAAGAAGACGCCCTCCTGGTGGGCGACTCCCCCACCGACATGAAAACTGCCGCCAACGGAGGAATCGAATCCATCGCCGTCACCTGGGGCTACAGAACTGCAGAAGACCTAGCCGGACACCGTCAGGTCCGAAATGTTCAGGAATTAAGGGCCGAATTGTTATAAGATTCGGGCACCGCCGCCTCGGTAACGAGGCTCGGCGGCTACAGACTTCGTCTGTTGCCCGCTGCAACGGAAAGGCAAAGGAACGGAAGGCACCGCAGCCGGAGTATACGACATCCGGCTGCTACGGAACAACCCCTTCACGAGCTCAATTAAATGGCTCATGAAGGGGTTGCCCGTTGCCCACTTTCAGGCAGAGAAAAAGAAAGAAGGGATGGGGGCCTCCCGGGGCCCCATCCCTTCTCCGGGGTCTTCCTTCTTGGGCCGTAGGCCCGGCACCCGACCCCCGAATAAATGTGTGCCAACCTTTGAACCATCGGGCATGTGACGAACGTTGCCATGGCAACTCTTTTGGGGTGTAGGTTAAAGAAAGGGCGCAACAGTTTGCCGCTTGTCGGCAAACGTTGTGCAACACGCTGGCACCGGCCACCGAATGGCACCATACGTGGTGGTGGCGTTGCACTGTCTCCAGCGCTTCTTCTGAGAGTGCTCGCTCAGGGCCGTAGAAGAAGGGAATAGCATCGCAGGTGAGGGAAGAAAGTGTCGCGGGTGGGGGAAGAAAGTGTCCCAGGTCCGCGTTTTTTTGTTGGCCTGCGACGTTAGAATGCGTAGGAGAGCGAAAAGCGTCGCCGGTCAAGAGAAAAATGCGGACCGGCGACGTTTTGGGGCCTGACCTGCGACGGTAGACGGGGTCAAAGCATATACTTAACCAATACTTAAAGCACAGTTTGTGGGTTCTGCGGCCAAAAGTGTGCTTTACCACAGGGTAAAGACCCCACTTAAAGCACAGTTCGTGGGTTCAGGGGCCAAAAGTGTGCTTTAGACCAGGTCAAGGAGAGGGGGTAAAGCACAAAAAGTGGCGCAGAAGGCCGAAAGTGTGCTTTAGGGAGGGTCAAGGTGCGGTAGACGTGCCGGAAAGTGTCCCATCTACCGCGAAAAGGTACCCAAAACGCAGTAGACGGGACAAGAATTGGCACGTCTACCACGCCCGGGGTGGGAGATGGCCGATCGGAGTCGGCCATGACGACAGTCGAGGCCAGGAAGGATGATGGGCGGGGACGGGCCCTACCCCAGGGCAGACTTGCGGTAGGAGCGGGGGGAGGAGCCGAGGCGGGAGCGAACGAACTTGCCAAAGGTGGAGAGGTTGGTGAAACCGAAGCCCACGGCGATTTCTTTGATGGAGCGGTCGGAGAAGCGGAGCTCGTGGGAGATGGCATCCAGCATGTGGGAGTGGATCCAGGCCATGGCCGTGCGGCCACTCGCCTGCTTGACGGCGGCCGACAGGTACTTGGGCGTGATGCAGAGCTGGCGGGCGTAGAAGGCCACGGAACGGCGCTGGCCCTCGGAGACCGCCAGCAGTTCCAGGAAGCGGCGGAAGACGAGGTCCTTCTGCTGGAAGAGGGCGCTTCGGCCATACTTCATATTGCGCTCGACGATGATGCTGACCTCGTAGAAGGCGGCGGTCATCAGGGACTGCATCACCTCCTTGTAATAGTAGTCGCGGGAGCCGGCGAGCTTCTCCTCAAAGAGATAGAAGAAGTGGCTGGCTATGCTCATTTCGGCCTGGTTCATGTGGAAGACAGGATGCTCCATGGCGTACATCATCACAGACCAGAGGCGGCCGCCGGAAGCCCCCACCGTCTTCTGGAACTTGGTGTAGGACATGCCAAACAGAAGCCCGTGGAAGTCTTTAGAGGGCCGAAAACCGGCCAACACTGACCGCGGAGGACAGATGAGGATATCGGACTTCCCCACCTCGATGGGCTTTCCGCCAAAGGAGAGCCGGAGCCGGCCCGAAACCACAATCATGGAAAGAATCATCCCCTCCAGAGCATGGTCTGTATGGAGGAAGGCGTCCAGGCTGTCTACGACCACCATGTCGCCATCGGCATAATTCACACTATTCATAGTGCAAAAGTAGAAAAAATAACACTAATACTGTTCCATTTTTCCGCAAAATTTGCCAGCGCCAAAAAAAAGAACCTACTTTGCGGGCCCAAAATTGAAACAGTTATGGAATTCAAATCGGTCAATCTATTGCTGCAGGAAAGCTTCCGGAAAAACTGGGACAAACCTGCGCTATCCAACTATAACGGAGTCACCCTCAAATACAGCGACGTTGCCAGACGCATAGCCAAAATCCATATAGCATTTGATCAATGCCATCTTAACAAAGGTGACAAAGTGGCCATCTGCTCCCGCAACCAGGCCAACTGGGGCGTGAGCTTCATGGCGGCCATCACCTACGGAGCGGTGCCGGTGCCCATCCTTCACGAGTTCAAGCCCGGCAGCGTCCATCACCTGGTGAACCATTCCGAAGCCCGCGTGCTCTTTGTAGACGAGGTAGTCTGGGAAGGCCTCAACATAGAGGAGATGCCCTCCCTGCAGGTGGTGGTGCACATCAACACCCTCAAACTCTTCTATGCCGAGAGCCCGCAGCTGCAGAACGTGAGGAACCACCTGAACGAGAGCTTCGGCCATCAATATCCCAGCGAATTTACCCCGGAAGACCTCCACTATTATGCAGACTCTCCGGACGAGCTGGCGGTCATTAACTATACGTCGGGGACCTCCGGGTTCTCCAAAGGCGTGATGATCCCCTACCGGTCGCTGTGGTCCAACATGGAGTTCGGGTTCCGGAAGTTCCCCGAACTCAAGGCCGGCGACAACGTGGTGTCCATGCTCCCCCTGGCCCACATGCTGGGTCTCATGTTTGACTTCCTCATGGAAATGGCCCTGGGGATGCACGTGCACTTTCTCACCCGGATGCCCAGCCCCAAGATCATCGTCGAGGCCATGGAGACGGTAAAACCCCGCATCATCGTAGCCGTGCCGCTGATAGTGGAAAAGATTTACCGCGCCAAATTAAGGCCGATATTAGACCGCAACCGCTTCTTCTTCCGCATTCCCCTGCTGGACCAGTACCTGCGGAAACGCATCAAGGACGAGCTTACGGCCACCTTCGGAGGCAACTTCCTGGAACTGGTGGTGGGTGGAGCCGCCGTAAACCCCGAGGTGGAAAAGTTCTTCCGCAGCATTGACTTCCCCTTTACCGTGGGCTACGGCATGACCGAGTGCGGCCCGCTCATCTCCCACGCCCGGTACGGCCAGGCCCGGATGGGCTCCTGCGGCGTAGCCGTCCCACACATGACCATCCGCATAGACTCCGAAGACCCGCAGAACATCCCCGGCGAAGTGCAGGTAAGCGGAGCCAACGTGTTCCTGGGCTATTACAAAAACCCCGAAGCCACCGCCCAGACCTTCACGGCCGACGGCTGGCTCCGCACAGGAGACATGGGAGTCATGGACCAGGACGGCTTCCTCTATTTAAAAGGCCGAACAAAATGCATGATCCTGGGCCCCTCGGGCCAGAACATCTACCCCGAAGAGCTGGAAGGAGTCCTCAATAACCTAGACTATGTAGTGGACTCCCTGGTGATTGAAGACCAGGACGGCCTCACCGCCCTCATCTACCCCGACTTCCCCAAAGCCGCCCAGAACGGTATGGGAAGCGAGGAGGTACAGGCCTACCTGTCGGCCCGCATTCCGGCCGTGAACAAGGAGCTTCCCAACTATGCCCACATAAAAAAGTTTGAGTATTTGCCCGAAGATTTCGAGCGAACACCCAAACGAAGCATTAAGCGGTATATCTACCAGAGGCGTTAGTAAACCTTGACGCGAAGCTTGGCGTAGGCGCGCTCGACTTTGGCAAGGGCCTTTTCGACGGTCTCGTCGCGGGCCAGGAGGACACCCATGCGGCGGTGGCCCTTGATGAAAGGCTTGCCAAAGAGGCGGATCTGGACATTGGGCTCGGAGAGGACCTCTTCCAGGTTCTCGAACTCAACCATATTGGTGTCACCTTCCACCACAATGGCCTTGGAGGCCGACGGGCCGAAGAAATTCACCGACGGGATGGGAAGCCCCAGCACGGCACGGGCGTGGAGGGCGAACTCGGAAAGATCCTGGGAAATCATCGTAACCATACCGGTATCGTGCGGACGGGGCGAGACCTCGCTAAAGAGGACGTCGTCCCCGCAGATGAACATCTCCACGCCAAAGATACCATAGCCGCCCAGGGCATCGGTAATCTTTTTGGCAATATCCTGCGCCTGGGCCAGGGCCTTGTCGCTCATAGGCTGGGCCTGCCAGGATTCGCGGTAATCTCCATCTACCTGATGATGGCCGATAGGATTGAGGAACGTAGTGCCCCCGGCATGACGGACGGTGAGGAGGGTAATCTCGTAATCGAACTTTACGAAGCCTTCCACGATGACCTCGCCGGCACCGGCGCGGCCGCCTTCCTGGGCGATGGCCCAGCATTTGTCAGCATCGGCCGGGGACTTGCAGACGCTCTGCCCGTGACCGGAAGAGCTCATGATGGGCTTCACCACGCAGGGAGTACCCACAGCGGCAATGGCCGCATCAAATTCGGCCCTGGTGGCGGCAAAACGGTATTCGGAGGTGGGAAGGCCCAGCTTTTCGTGAGCCAGCTGGCGGATGCCCTTGCGGTTCATTGTGAGGAAAGCCGCGTTGGCCGTGGGAATGACGTGGTAACCCTCCTTCTCCAGTTCCACCAGCGTGGGGGTAGCGATGGCTTCCACCTCGGGGATGATGAGGTCGGGCTTTTCCGTCTCTATGATTTCACGGAGTTTGGGGCCGTCGAGCATTGACAGGACGTAGCTGCGATGGGCCACCTGCATAGCGGGCGCGTTCTCGTATCTGTCCAGCGCAATCACTTCTACGCCGTAACGCTGCAATTCAAGGGCAACCTCTTTGCCCAATTCTCCCGAGCCGCACAGCAAGGCTTTCTTGGCAACCTTGGTGAGCGGAGTTCCGATTCTTACCATAGTTCGTTTTATATTTTACTCATACCCCCCCCCGTGCAGATAACTCGGCATCGAGTTTCTCGTAGACGGAGTTGTTGGATTTGTATTCGGGGACCATTTCCTTCATCTTGCGGACGGTGGCCATATTGTCGTACTCCTTGGCGGTTTCAAAGAGGTCTTCAATCTCCTTGTTTACCTCGTCATAGTCGTACTCACGGACTTGCGCAATACGGATCTTCTCGTGGAAGGTGGGCTTAGTGCCCTCCATCTCGTTAAGCACCTCTTCGTAGAGCTTCTCACCCTCACGGAGGCCGGTGTACTCGATCTTCACGTTACGGGCACCGGAGAGAGCAATCATACGCTTGGCCAGGTCTGCAATCTTTACGGGCGCGCCCATATCAAAGACAAAAATCTCACCGCCGTTGCCCTTGGTACCGGCTTCCAGCACCAGTTTGCAGGCCTCGGGGATGAGCATAAAGAAACGCACGATATTTTCATCGGTCACCGTAACGGGACCGCCCTTCTTGATTTGCTCACGGAACAGCGGAATCACGGAACCGTTGGAACCCAGCACATTGCCAAAACGCGTTGTCACGAACTGCGTGAACTCAATACCGTCTTTGCTGCCGCCCTTGCCGGTTACTTTGGCTTTGCGCTTCTCCAAGGCTTCCAGCTTGAGCTTGCGGTCCAGACTCTGGACGTAAATCTCGCAGATACGCTTGCTGCAGCCCATCACATTGGTGGGATTCACGGCCTTGTCTGTGGAGATCATCACAAACTTCTTCACCCCGCAGGCTACGCTGAGGTCGGCAATAATCTTGGTACCCCAGATGTTATTGAGAACCGCCTCGGAAGGGTTGTCCTCCATCATAGGCACGTGCTTATAAGCAGCGGCGTGGAACACATACTCCGGCTTGAACTCTTTGAAGATATGCTCCATCCGCGTACGGCGGTCAATGCTGCACACCACCACCTCGCTGGGCACATCGGGGAAATCCTTGGCCATCATAAGGCGAATGTCGTGCTGCGGAGTTTCGGCCTGGTCTATGAGCATCATCTTGGCGGGCTTGAACTGGGCCACCTGGCGCACAATCTCGGAGCCGATGGAGCCTGCGGCGCCGGTGATGAGCACCCGCTTGCCGGAAAGCTGCTCACCCACGGACTTCATATCCACGCGAATCTCCGAACGCGGGAGGAGGTCTTCTACGCTCACTTCCTTCATGTGGATTTGCTCGGCCTCACTATCAAGGATCTCTCCCTGGCGGATGGTTGCCTCTTCCGCATCGTGGGCCATGAATATCTTGCAGCCGGCGCTGATGAACACATCCTGGATCTTCTGATTCTGGCGGAACTCCTCTACACGCATAGGGCTAACCAGCAGGCCTTCAATGTGTTCCTTCTTGATGATGGTTTCAAAATCATCGTCAATTCCATACACCTTCACGCCCATCAGGCGCATTCCCTTGAGCTTACCGGAATGCGAGATGAAGCCCTTGAGCTTGAACTGCTCCGGCTTCTGCATACGGATGTATTTAGCAATGCCCACACCACCGGTCATAGCACCGTAAATGAGCACGTTGACCGCCTTGGAGCTGGTATTGGCCACATCGAAGAGCACCTTCACAATAATGCGTAGGCCCCACATACCGGCCGTTGCCAGGAAGAACGTAACAATGGTCTTGAGGGGCGAAATGGCACTGATGAGCTCAATCCCCTGCCACTGGCCAATGAGCGTTACCGCCAGGGCCAGCACCGCTGAAAGGGCGTTGCAATAGGTGAGCTTGAGAAGGTCTACAAAACTGGAATAACGCAGCACACCAGAGTACGTACGGAAAATGCGGGCGCCAATAAAACTGATACCCGCATAGATAGCGGCCGAAATAAATACGGCCTGATGGTGCTCATAAGTAATCTGCGAGTTGCTGCTGACCCAATAAAGAAAGACGGCACATCCAAAGACGATGGCAGCATCTGCCAACAAAATGACCCAGTACGGTAGCACCCGTTTGCTAAAGTACCAGTTGGACAGCTTTTTAATAATATCTCCGCTTTGCATCAAAATAGCCAATAATAGGGTTGGATTACAAAGATAGCGAAAGTATTTTGAATTTCCTCCAAATTGGGAAGGAATCCGTCTATTTAAAGACCTCTATGTGAATACTTAGTTTCTCTGCACTGACAGTATAAGAGCCCGGAACCGTAAAGTCAAAGACCGCATGGTCCCCCTCCGGATTGGGTTGTATGTTTCCCGGAGTCACGCTAATCTTTTCAGGCCGATACAAGCCGTCGCCATTGCGATAGGTAGCATACAACTTTGCATGACCGTTCTTCAAATAAAGGTCCCAGTCATTAATCTCCAGCGTTCCTTCCGGACCTTCGACATCCAGCGGATTCAGCTGGTCCCTGATGTCCTCCTTTCCGCAAGACACCGCCAGGCCACATAATACAACCACAGCAAGTGCAAGAAACAGTTTTTTCATTTCATTCGTTTTATTTCAGGTTGGCAAAGATACGAAAAAACCGGGCTTGTTATACCTTATGCCCGGCTTATTCCGTTATGCCCGCCCCCCCGGTTTTTAAGCCTGAACCTCTCCGGTGTGCATTTTACCCCCATTTCACACACGGGACGGCCATTTTTGTGTTCCGGTGTGCGTTTGGGGCCGTTTTCACACACGGGACGGTCATTTTTGTGTTCCGGTGTGCGTTTGGGGCCGTTTTCACACACGCGAGCGCCGTATACGTCCAAAAATCAGTGACGTCTACAGCGTTTTGGGTACCTTTTCGCGGTAGACAGTCGCTTCTCCAGCACGTCAACCGCACTCAACCCTTCACCCCTCGGGCTTTAATCCAGGATTTCCATCCTATATGCGTTTGTCCCCCTCTTTTGGAAGCCTAATGATTGATAGAGTTTGTTTGCAGCGACGCGTTCCGGCCTGGATGTAAGCTGTAAGTTGATCGGCGCCAATGTCTTGGCATACTCAATGATGTATTGCATAAGTTGTTTGCCTATGTGCTGTCCCCTATAGGGCGAAGAGACTACAACATCCTCAACAGACGCCTTTCTACCCGTTGGCGACTCAAAAACACAAAGCGATGCACAGCCAATGATATGCTCTTCTGCGGTGACTGCGATGAAGTGCGTTCCAGGAGCCTCAACGGTACGTTTAACCATCTCCGTTGTCACAGTGATAGTCGGATCCAACTCACCCATCAGCCCAATCACCTCCTGCACCTGAGCGTCAGTGAGCGTATTCAGTTCAACAATCTCAATCATATTGGTTCACGTGCCTATACTTCTCCCCCAGTTCCAACAACTGGTTAAACAACACCACCCTATCCTCCTTCATCGTCCCTGCATTCATCAGTTTCTTGTTGTGTTTCCACCAGTTCCTCATATCCCTCTCCTCCGGCACAAACTTCGAAGGCCGACGATGATTAGTCTCCAAGAAGTCAATCGCTTCCTGCCACTTGTTCATCCACAGTTCGTCTTGTGTCATTTTCCCTCCTTTATTCTCATCACTTACGCATTAGTATCCCGGCTCTCTAAACTCAAACATCATATCCAGCACATCCGTCTTGAGAACCTTCTTTCCCCAACCAGGGCCACGGTCCTCCTCACTTTCATTCACCTCACACAAGCCAATCAGGTGGAACAAGCGATTGAATACCCTGAAACCATACGCCCGATAATCATTCAGCATCGGGAACGCCTTTGCATACTCGCCAGTATAGAAATCCGTATGTCGCCATTCCGCCCCATAACGATGGAGAAGCCACAAAGAATACAGTCGTCCCACATTCCCCACCTCCATGTCATCGTAAAGATCCAGCCACCCGGTATTGTAATCCTGCAAGAGGAAGATCATCACGGTCTGCAGGAGCTCATTCTTATCAGCCAGAAGACACTTCCCTTTAGCCGTAAGTGACATCTTACCCAGGCGCGTCTTTATCAAACCGCACTCCTTAAGCACCACCCTCAACACTTGAACCTCCTCCGTCTTAGGTTCACTCTTCTGTTTAAACCAATCCGTATTCCAGCTCCTCTCCCCCATCAGATACAGTTCCTCAACAATCTTGGGAGGGATATAGCCCTTTTCCGTCAGTTTCAACTCACTGGCCGATAAAATTGACATCAGATGTAATACCTGACGCATTATGGGAATCTGCTCAATCTGGGAGTCTGTCAGTTTCTGAAGCCGAACAGGACAGCCTTCCTCCAAGGGCCGATAAAGCATCAAAAACATCTCCTCAGGAGAAAACAATGTATTTCCAAATACCATAAGCGTTGAGTTTTGGGTGGATGTGGATTGATGGGGATAATCCGGAGTACGCAATCAATGCCAAAAACTAATTTTGAAATACTCAAACAGAAACAAAGGGAATCCATTCAAAATAGCAATCCTCTCTTCGTCACCCAGGTACTTCTCGCACTGATCTGCCGAACTTGAGCCACCTCTTTCTTCCCAGGCCGATGGTGCCCAGAATCCGGCAACTCAATGAAATCCAGACTCCCATAATAACTGAACTCTCGTGCCAAATCTTTAAAAGACCTTTCCATACAGTCACTTCGGGAAATGGCATATTCTACAAAATGCTCATCTGGCAACTCTTTTGTGTAGCATAATGATTCCACCATTGGGTAGCTGACATACAGCTTGCCATTATCGGTTTCATCGTCAAACATTTCCAACATCTCTTGTAGCTGCTCATTCATCTCCACCAACGTTAAATTGGTATTCTGGAAATCGTAGTCAAAGAACAAATAGATTTCAGAGAAATCTGACGATTTAACGCCTAACGGCAATTGAGCATTGTTTTCACGAAGAATAGAAACGACATCTCCATCCCCGCCCAGCTCCTTCAATTGCCGATACACTTCATATATGTTGTTCTCGAAGGAGCAGACAATCCTCTCCCCCTGGCCGAAGAACAGGCGCTCCAGCGTCCTGAATATCCTCGGTTCCCTCTCTGCTCCTTCAAAAACAAACAGAATCATACCTTAAACGCGTTACCTCTGAACATTTTTTCAATATTGTGACCAAAACGGAGTTCCTTTTCCGTGCAGTCCACCAGCGGCTTAATCTTATTCTCGTCAAGAATGAAGTTGCAATCCGGCCTCAGTAAATCATTGGTCATAAGGTAGGTATTATGAGAAGACATAAAGACTTGACAGTCTTTGTTAAACAATATCTTACAAACCTCAAAAGCTAATTTAAAGTGGTAGAACGCATCAAACTCGTCTATGAATACAAATGTAGCCTGCCCCATCCGTTGCATCCAGAAATAGAGCAACTCCAGGGCCTTTGTCCCGGTAGAGATAATAGCCATGAACGGTATCCGCTTCTTATCAATCTGACAGAACAGAACCTTCTCCCCCGCCCTTGGCTGCGCAAACTCAAATTCCTGGTCACTCACATTTTTTAAGAACCTGCGGAAATCATCAATAAGTTTATTCTGAATGATGTATTCCTCCAACATAGAGACACCCGTCTCCAGGCCGATAAACTGCCGCACATCCAAATTACGGAACCAAAGCATTCCATTCACAAAATGCTGCAACTTGATAAGGTAATGATCATGAGCCAGCGGAATGGACATTAACAAGAAATTCACGATAGGGATATTATTGGCATTATCTGCCAAGTTCCGCTGCATAGACTTATCGATAGGGAAAGAATCCGTATCTATGGCAAATTTTCCATCAGCACGTTTAAAGACCTGCTTTCCATTCACAGCCATAGACTCCGCGCTCAATAATCCTTGATAATTCTTGGCATAATTATACTCCACTGTTTGTCCATCAAATCTGAAAGTGTATTCAAACTCAACCTTCAAGTTTTGGTCCCCAGCGTAGGTATAATTAGCATAGTAATTAGGTTCCTTCCATTTCTGGGAAAGGTGATATACAATGTCAAATATAGCAAGGCTGAAATTAGACTTTCCAGAGCCATTAGGACCATAGATAATACCATTCTTAATGATATCATCCTTGATGGCATACAGGTTGAATTCATAGTTGCTGTGCCTTGTGAGGTCCAGCTCTATTTCATCCCTAAACCCTCGGAAATTTTTTACGGAAAACTTTGCAAGCATGGCATAAATGTTTGTATGTTGATGCAAATATACAAACTATATTTGGATTAACGTAATTTTTTTACGGAAAATGCGGATTTCTTTTGGGGAAAGTGTCAACTTTTTTCCGTAGTTTTCCAAACTCTCCCATCCTCCTGAAACCCAAACACTTATAATCCTCACACCCTATACCCCTCCTCCCCAAACGCCGCGTTGAGCAAAGCGAACCTATCCGCCAACTCCAACGAAGTATACCGGAACACGGCCTTAGAGCCCTCGCGATGAAGTCCCGCGGCGTAGTAATTGATTTGAACCTTATTGAGCATATCCACGTGCGTCTTGCGGGCCAGCTTGGAAGAAGCCACCTCATATAAGGGCCGATAAACATTATCCCCCACCTCCGGCTCATACAAACACACGGGCCTGTCAATTCCGCAGAACTCCAGCAACCGCCGCAAAGCCTTATTGTATAGCTGCTTCTCATAATTGGGATTGTGCCCGTTAAAGGCGAACCGCGTCCTTAAAACAATCTCCCAAGCCGGCTTAATCAACGGCGTCACAACCTCCCGCTTACTCACCCGCGAAGTCTTGGACGGGATATAATGCACATACGGAATCCCCTCCTCCGACACCGCCACCTTCTCCATACTCAGCTTCTTCAAGTCCCCTATCCTGCACCCCAGCGCGCAATTCAAGACAAACATATCCTTGGCCCACTGTAGCTCAGCCGGCACATCGGCCAGCAAAACCCGCCGGAACTCATCGGCCCTTAAATAAAAAGGCTCATCATACTCAACATGCATCACCGAGCGGCGCTTCTCCCCCGACAGCTTCCTAAAAGGCGAGCGCCTGATCTCCCCCGTATCTTCCAACTCGCTGAAGAACGCCTTCAGCGCCAGCAAATCGCTCACCACCGTATTATTCTTGCACCTCTTCTTGGGCGCCCGTCGTCCTCCGCCCGAGGGATAAAGATGAGGATGCAGGGGCACATACTTGTACTCATCATATACAAACTGCCGATACTCCAGCAGCAAAGAAGAATCAAATTCCCGGGCCGATACCCCCGTGAGCCCATTAATCTCCAGGAACCGCCACAACTTGCGGGCTTTACTAAGCAGCTGAGTATAGCGAGACGCCCCCACCACGCCCACCTTGTGAATCTCCTCCACATAGCGCAGATAACGGCTATACATAGGTTCACACCGGTTATTGACCACCGGCGACACCCGGGCCGAAAGCACCCGCCCCACCTGCATCTCAAAGATTCGGTCGTTCATATCCATCCGCTTCAGCTGCATCAGCGTATAAGCCTTGCACATGGCCAGCTTATGAATCTCCAGCTTATCCCTTAGCACATGATCCCGCTCCGCCTCATGAGGCAAGGCCTCAATCCCCGTGGAGTGATAAAACGTTTGCTCACCGTCCTCCAAACGGAAGACAATAACCGGGGCCACCCCTTGGGCAGCCCCGGAACATATTGATATTGTTTCCATAGCTTTTCCCTTTTAGTGTGAAGTTACATGCTTCACTGCGGAAAAGCAAATCCATCAACACAAACGCCAGAATCCTCCTCACCTTCCATCGAATAAGGGCCGATGACGAATAAAACGGCATAGCCTCCACCGGCATCCCCAGCCATTCAACCGCCAAGGCTCCAAAAGCCTTCCATTCCGACATCATCCCCATCCTCCGCAACCGGTCTTCCAACAACGGCAAGTCAAGCTCATCCCGATACGTCCACAGCCGGTATATTTGTTTCCGCCATGAGGGGTACAATTGATTCCGCTGTGCCCGGTACATTTGAAAGTGATTCGTTACATACTCCTTCTAATTGTCTCGTCCAGTTTCAAGTCATCACTGTTTATTTCCTCTCTTAAGCAATGCTGAACCTCATGTACGAACTGGCAGTTATATTCTTCCACAATCTGCCTCAGCGTTTTATCGTTGTATCTTGTCCTTTCAAGTCCGTCCAGATAATAAACACCGCGCTGACTATGATGAACCGGTATTGGTTGACCGGGAGCGACGTAAGAGGCGGCGATGATTGGATCATAGTATATGTTCCGATCGTGAACGCCGTCCATAGGAATAGCTTCTATGTTGTTGCGCGGAACCTCCACCTTGATGTCTGCCAGCTTCACAGAGCCGTTATCCAATAGCTTGACTATTTTGAAGACATTGTCTGTATATATGACATCTTTCGTATAGGCCTCATATACTGAATCAACAATCTTCACAAAGTCACCTTTCTCAAAAGGCTCCATCTTATTTTTCATTGCCACGTATTTCTTATCTACTTTATTACTTGACACCAACCGCGCAACAGACTCCTTTGCCCTTGTTTCATTGAGCCCTGACAAAGCGCAAAGCGTCTGATAATCAAGCGGGATGTCTCTATCCAAAATGGCACAAACCTTCTTATCATCCTCGCTGTAATCGTATGATTTCAAAGCATCATAAAATCCTTCAAAATTACCCATCTCATATTCCGTTTTCAATGCCGGCACTTGGAGCACATCATTGCGTCCTGTCTCATAAATCCTCTTTAGCACATAGCCCATCTTTTCATCCGAGAACGAATCTATCCAACGCTCAAATGAGAAATCATCCAATGCGAGTAATTTCTCGTACTCAAAATGCTCGTTAAACCTCAAATTCAGGTACCTTACTCCATTCGGGGCCATATATGGCGAGGGCACAACAATATCCTTTGCGAACTGTTCCGGGTGTAATTCCATTAAGGCCACAAGTTCTCGCTTGGCCGCTTCCGCAACACGGATAGCACCATCTTTTCGCTCATATATTTTTGCAAGATTAAAAATGGCGTTCGCTAAATAATCACCGCCCTCATACTTCTTATAATAATAGCGTTGCGCCCAAACAGACATGTCAACCAACTCGCTTGGAGAGAAAGCCAACTCCTGCTCTGCCGCCTTCCCCTGAATAAATTCATCATTCATTCTCAAACAAGCAAATCCCACCTCCATAGGACAACGCTCCATCATTGACTTCAACGCTTCTTTTACAGTAGTTTTGTATTCCTCCACACCACTCACAACACCCACCTTCACATATTCATCCATCGTGGATTTTATCAGCAAGCCGCTAATGAGAAAATCCAAATCCATCGTGCGTTCAAGACTATCCAAATAGACTGCAATCTTAATGAAACGCGCCAAGCCTCCTTTATCTACTATCCAACTTTCCTTTCTACTCTTAAGAAAATCCGTCAACTGGGCAACTATTCTATCTCTCTGCATCTCTTCCACCTTTGCAAAAGCCGTCTTCTCGTCCAGAGTGAACAACTGTTGGAAGTCCTCAAAATGATATTTGCCAACCCTGTAATCATAAAAGTAGCTGTTGAACGACTCTGCCCACTTCAATTTACCATAAACAGAATCCAAAGTTGCACTTTCCATGGCATCCTTCTTTAAGAAGATCCGTTCGATAATCTCTTTTGACGAATCCGAGATTTTGAGATTCTTCAGCCTTTCTTCATAATCATCCTGCAAATAAACGAGTTTAGAGGAACCCGAGACAAAAGGTGTACCCCTTCTTAGGAAACGCAATCCAAATAGGGCATTATAGGCATTAAGGTCCTTGTAGCGGAGCAAGGTCAGAACCAGAAAATCAGCAGCGTCAACATCATTCTTCACTTTGGGGTAACGGGACATGAAAATATTCAGATACCGCTTCACATGCCTCATGTTTCCCAGGCGGGCTACTATAAAGCCACCGTTCACATTCCATGCATCCAGAAGTTGCTCCTTATTGATTATGTCGTTTGCCTGTAGTTCAATCTTCTCCGACATATACTTCCCGGCAAACGTTGTCAGCACGCCTTGGTGGTTTACGGGAAGGGAATACTCAAAATCAAAGTACTTGTCTGTATAGTCTTGGTTTTGCGTTTTCAGGTAATTCCCTATTACCTCGTTCACATATTTTTTGTCGTAGGCAGTAACGAATACGGTATTGCAGAAATCACCGTTCCGTTCCATTAATTTCAACACCTCGAGAATCTCTTTACCTGTTAACCGGTCCAGATCTTCTATCATCACATAGATCCGCCTCCCAATTGACCGAATGACATCGTTTATACGCGACATCTCTTTGCCAGAAGAAGATATCGTGAATGCCATGGCCAATTTACCAAGCCATCCTTCATCCACCACTGCTACCTCTCTTGCATAATTCGAGATGTAGCGTTCAACGCCCGTATGATAATGCTTCAATTCAGTTTTAAGTGCGCTGAAGAAATCTTCCTGAATATTTCTAATGGTTTTAGAGGCCCGGGGATAGAACTCTACGACCACAGCCCCGTGTTTTTGGGCATGCTGTTTAAAGAGATTCATGAAAGAACTCTTCCCCTGTCCCCACTCTCCGAGGATGCCTAGGCTAAACGACTTCTTTTCCACGTCAACCGTGGCCAAATCATCAAGGAGACTTTGTGACATCCAATCATAGCCAAATAAATCCTCTGCAGAATCTGCTATTGGTTTATCGGAAATGTGAAGACAGTCCTTATTGCTGGCAGAAGTATTCCTTCTGTTGCATACAATCATTTGTATGGCAAACAGGGCGAAAGTCACATACAGAATATCCGTCCATTTGTACCAGCCAATACCCCAGAACAGGTATGTATTGTCAATAAAACGGAAATAGGTGTAAACTATTATGACAAAGAGAGCAAGCGCGAATGTAGAATGTGCAACCCTTTGTTTCCGTTCTCTAATCTTAGCAACATAGACGAGAGAAAGGACTAAGCATAGCCCCGTAATAAGAACCGCGTACCAACCTTTTGAACAATCATCCAACCAAAACACGACCTTATCAAGAAGCGAAATAACATGCGCTTTGGCGATGAGCAGCAGGATACACACCACAATCATTATAACATAGCTTTTACAGGCATCCCAACTTTTCCTAATCATGCTCATATAT
>JAEEGJ010008151.1_pt1 | contig 29139 bp, 21 predicted proteins | sample 8958761 | NCBI WGS metagenome assembly JAEEGJ01 (sample SAMN16246546, study PRJNA631951) | gut metagenome | biome: gut microbiome; feature: rumen; material: RS-attached | host: Bos | place: Iran: Karaj | collected 2018-10
TAAAACCCGTAGTGACGATATGAAGAGGTACCCCAAGATTATCGCAGAAACTTTGAAGATAAGTGGTATCTGTCTCATACTGGATATTCTCCATACGGACATGTAACGCATGGACTGTGAAATGTGGAACATGCACCTTAGAACGGCGGGCAAGAAATTCCAATAAGCAGAGAGAGTCTTTTCCTCCAGACAAGCCGACAAGAATCTTGTCATCCTCGTCAATGAGCTGGTACAAACCTAATGCCTTATTGAAAGTCTTCCAAAGTCGTTCTTCAAGCGTCATTCTACTTCATAAAGACGAGATAAACAGCACAAATGATAAGGAAGAAAGCAAGAATATGATTCCAATGCAGATTCTGACCTTGGAACATGATGTTAGCAATCACGGCAAAGACTCCCAGGGAGATACATTCCTGAATGACCTTTAACTGTACTAAAGTGAAAGGACCGCCGTTTCCTTCAAATCCCAGGCGGTTAGCAGGAACCTGACAACAATATTCAAAGAAGGCAATCATCCATGAGAAGAGAATGACTCCCAGGAGAGGCCAGTTGTTGCTAACCCCAGTTTCTGATAATTTCAAATGCCCATACCAAGCAAGCGTCATAAAGACGTTGCTTAGTATGAGCAGTATGATGGTATAGAGTCCGTTCATTTCTTCTGAAGGAATTCATCCATGTTCTGGGCGGCACGACGTCCATCGCCCATTGCGAGAATCACTGTGGCACCGCCGCGTACGATATCACCACCCGCAAAGATCTCAGCACGTGATGACTGCATCTCCTCGTTGACGACAATCGTATTCTTACGACCCAATTCAAGTCCGTCGATAGACTTCGGGACGAGTGGGTTAGGAGATACACCTACAGCAACGATTACCTGGTCAACATCCAGGGTGACCGTCTTGCCCTCGACGGGTACAGGACTACGGCGACCTGATGCGTCAGGCTCACCCAATTCCATCACCTGAAGAACCGCCTGTTTTACAGCACCCTGTTCATCAGCGATATACTCGATGGGGTTGTGCAGTGTCAGGAACTTAATACCTTCCTCCTTGGCGTGCTTCACTTCCTCCAGACGTGCTGGCATCTCAACTTCAGAACGGCGATAAACCAGTGTGACATCAGCACCCAGACGCTTTGCCGTACGACATGAGTCCATAGCAGTGTTTCCACCACCAACAACAAGTACGCTCTTAGCAGGATTCAAAGGAGTGTCTGTAGTCGGGTTAGCGGCATCCATCAAATTTACTCGAGTCAGATACTCGTTAGACGACATGATATTGATGCTGTTTTCACCAGGGATATTCATAAAGTTAGGCAGACCAGCACCAGAACCTACGAAGATACCCTTGAATCCCTGTTGCTCTAATTGCTCAACACTGATGGTCTTACCCACGATGACATCCGTTTGGAAATGTACACCCATCTTGGCGAGGTTCTCAATCTCCACATCAACGATCTTGTTAGGCAGACGGAACTCAGGAATACCATATTTTAGTACACCACCGATCTCATGCAGAGCTTCGAAGACATACACATCGTATCCTTTCTTTACCATATCGCCAGCAAAAGAGAGTCCAGCAGGACCAGACCCCACGACGGCAATCTTGATACCATTGGCTGGAGCAATCTCCGGCAGACTAATATTTCCGCTTTCACGCTCATAGTCAGCAGCGAAACGCTCCAGATAACCGATAGCAACAGCAGGCTCGTTCATCTTCAGGTGGATACACTTACTCTCACACTGCTTTTCTTGCGGACAGACACGACCGCAAACAGCGGGTAATGCAGAGGTGTTCTTCAGTACCTTAGCTGCTGCCAGGAAATCACCACGCTCAATATTCTTGATGAAAGAAGGAATATTGATGTTTACGGGACAGCCCTCCACACATGTCGGTTTCGCACAGTCGAGACAACGCTTCGCTTCCGTCATCGCCATTTCCTTGGTCAGTCCGATGTTCACTTCCTCCGTACGGGTGGTTGCTCGATAGACGGGGTCGAGTTCTGGCATGATGACACGCTCGATGGCTGTACGCTCTTTGGGCTTCATGCTCTTGCGGAGTTCTTCACGCCATGATGCATTACGGTCTGTGAGCGTTTCGATAGGATCTGTGGTTTTTATAGTACCTATAGTGCCTATAGTGTCTATAGTTTCTATAGTTACTTTAGCGTCTTTAGCGTTCTCTGAGTCAAGATGCTCTTCATAGTGTGAAAGTTCTTCCTGCTCCTCACGCTTAAAAGTACCCATGCGTTTGAACATTTCATCCCAGTCTACTAAAGCTCCGTCAAACTCAGGACCATCGATGCAAACGAATTTCGTCTTGCCACCAATAGTCAGACGGCAGGCACCACACATACCTGTACCATCCACCATGATGGTGTTCAACGACACCTCACAAGGAATATTGTGCTTCTGAGCGGTGAGGTTGGAGAACTTCATCATGATGGGAGGACCGATGGCGAATACCTTATCCACATGGGGCTCCTGTTCGATGAATTTCTCAATACCAACAGTAACCACACCCTTCTCACCATAGCTTCCGTCATCCGTCATGATGATGACTTCGTCAGAACTCTCGCGTACTTTATCCTCAAGAATGATTAAGTCCTTTGAGCGTCCTGCCATCACAGACAACACACGGTTGCCTGCTGCTTTCAAAGCTTGGATGATAGGTAGCATAGGAGCGACACCCAATCCGCCACCCGCACATACGACGGTTCCATATTTCTCAATTTTCGTGGGATTGCCCAACGGACCTACAACGTCTGTCACATAGTCACCAACGTTTAAGGCACAGAGCTTCTTGGAGGAGAGTCCTACCATCTGAACTACCAAGGTAATGGTGCCTTTCTCGATGTCAGCGGCAGCGATGGTCAAAGGCATACGCTCACCTTTTTTACCAACGCGTACGATTACGAAGTTACCAGCCTTACGACTCTTGGCAATCAATGGAGCCTCTATCTCAAAAAGGAAGACCTTCTCGGAGAACTGTTCTTTTTTTACAATTTTATTCATAAGAAATTATCCAATATATTGGAGGATCAGGTCTACTGCCTCCTGCTCGGTCTTGCCGTCCATAGAGATGACGAGATCGTAATTACGAGTGTCATAACGTGAAGTACCCGTGAATTTCTTCACATAAGTCTCACGCATGTCATCGATCTTCTTGATGACTTTCTCAGCTTCCTCATGACTCAAGTTCTGCTTCTTCATGATGCGCTCGATACGATGCTCCTTAGATGCCTGAATCAGAATGCTGAGATGGTTGGGGTGGTTGGCTAAGATATAGAATCCGGAACGACCAGCAATAATGCAAGACTCTTCCTCTGCGAGTTTTTGGAGGACTTCCTTCTCTACTTTGAACATATCATCGGTAGTCGTCAAATGGAACTCATCACCTGACATACGCTGGTAATACCATACCTCGTTCATGTTCTGACCCATGTACATTGCTGCGTTGATGAGCTCGCGCCACCACTGGGTCTTGCTGCCCTTCAGACGTTCAATCTCTTCAGTATTTAAATTGAACTTCTTCTCCAACTCTTTGATGAGAGCCTTGTCGTAGAAGGATACACCTAATTTCTCTGCTAACATCTTGCCGATGGTACGACCACCACTACCTAATTCGCGGTTAATGGTGATAACAAACTTCTGATTCTTGTCCATAATTGAATTGTTTTAAGTGATTTGTATTTAGTCAATGATTTCAAAACCTGTATAGGGGACGAGGGCGGCAGGAATCTTGATGCCGTTCTCGGTCTGGTTGTTCTCAAGGATAGCTGCTACGATACGGGGCAGGGCTAAGGCGGAACCGTTCAGTGTATGACACAGTTCTGTCTTCTTCGTGTCCGTACGACGATAGCGGCATTTCAGACGGTTTGCCTGGTAGGTGTCAAAGTTAGATACTGATGATACTTCCAACCAACGCTTCTGAGCTTCAGAATAGACCTCGAAATCATAGCAGATAGCTGAGGTAAAACTCTGATCTCCACCACAAAGCAGCAGGATACGGTAAGGAAGTTCCAACTTCTTCAGCAGTCCCTCTACATGTTCCAACATCTCCTTATGGCTCTCTTTGGAGTGCTCGGGCTTGTCAATGCGTACAATCTCAATTTTCGAGAATTCATGCAGACGGTTCAGACCACGCACATCCTTACCATAGCTTCCCGCTTCTCTGCGGAAACACTCGGTATAGGCGCAGTTCTTGATAGGCAGGTCTTTCTCGTCAAGGATCACGTCTCGGTAAATGTTGGTCACAGGAACCTCAGCGGTGGGGATGAGATAGAAATCATCCACCTCACAGTGGTACATCTGTCCCTCCTTGTCAGGTAGCTGTCCTGTTCCGTAACCTGAAGCGGCATTGACAACTGTCGGAGGCATAATCTCCGTATAGCCACTCTTGCGGGCTTCGTCAAGGAAGAAATTGATGAGGGCGCGCTGCAGTCTGGCACCCTTGCCAATATATACAGGGAATCCTGCACCAGTAATTTTCACACCTAAGTCGAAATCGATAAGGTTATATTTCTTGGCAAGTTCCCAGTGGGGCAGTTTTGCCGTAGGAACCTCAGGATTTGCAGTCCAATTACCAACGGTGTCTGTGCCGTCGCATTCCTTCTGATTACTTTTAACCACATGATTGTCTTCTGCGGTAGCACCCTCAGGTACCTCATCGTATGGGATATTTGGAATCTGACAAAGCAGACGTGTCATTTCCTCCTGAGCCTCATTCATGGTGTCCTCCAACTGCTTGTTGGATTCCTTCATCTTTGATACGGACTCTTTGATGGCTTCAGCTTCAGCTTTCTTACCTTCTTTCATCAGTCCACCAATTTGTGCAGCCATCTTCTTTGCCTCACTTAAGTTGGCATCCAGTTTCTGCTGGGCTTCACGACGACGCTTGTCTACGGCAAGAACCTCGTCAATAGCTTCTTTGGCTCCCTTAAAGTGTTTCTTTTCCAGTCCGCGAATCACGCGGTCTGTCTCCTCAGTAATGAGTTTTAATGTAAGCATAATTATATTTTGTTTTAATTTTTATTCGTATAAACGGTGCAAAGGTACAAATATTAATTGAGAATTGAAAATTTTATATTAGAATATTTAATTAATAATGTTCGCGCATGATAATAGATGCCCAATGATTATCTTCCCGTTGGCTGACCAGTGCGAGTCCCAGTTCTCGTCCTTTGGCTTCCAACAAGGGGATGTCCTCTGTATAGAAACCGCTCATGATCAGGGAAGCACCACTTGCCATAACCTGATGGAATCTGCTCATGTCTTGCAACAGGATATTCCTGTTGATATTTGCCAGGACATAGTCAAAACGCTCGTTGATGGAGTCAAGAACAGAAGCATCTCCGCAAAGAATTTTCATGTGGCTGTCTACTTGGTTAATGACAGCATTGTGTCTGGTATTGTCTGAGCTCCATTCGTCTATGTCATAAGCTGTTACGCTGCTTGCTCCAAGTTTTAGTGCGGCAATTCCCAAGATTCCCGTTCCGCATCCTGCATCCAATATTTTCTTACCTTTGAGTTGTTCAGATAACAGGGTTGAGCAAATCATTCTTGTTGTCTCATGGGTACCAGTACCGAAAGCCAGATGAGCATCGATCTCTATGGAGATAGGAGAATTGAGTATGGATAATGGAGCGTTGAGATGACGTCCGTCATGAATCACCATTTTACCTTCATCAATGATGATTGGTTCAAAGCCCTCCTGTTCCCATTGTTCGTTCCAGTCTTTGTCTTCGGCTTCGTCTACCTTATATATAATATGCGTCCCTTCCATAGGGAAATACTGGATGGTCTGGTCTAGAACATCTTGGTCGAAAGAGCCTTGTTGCACATATCCCTTCAAGCCATCCTCTGTCTCCTCAAAGGATTCGAATCCCGCTTCACCTGTCATTGCCGCAAGGATGTCACGGGCATCTTGTGTGACAGGTTGAATCTTGAAAATAACCTCGTAATATTTCATCGTGTGTTAAATTTTAAGTGCAAAATTACAAAAATTAGGGAAAAACCTACCTTATCTTAGGGTTTTTCCCTAATTTTGCATTGAAAATCGTTGTATTTTTGCAACGTGAAACTTTAGAAAGATATAAAATGAAGATGAAAAAGTTAGTTCTACTCTCAGTCCTCTTAGGAGCCATGCCCATCACTATGATGGCACAGGACGACGATCTCTACTTTGTTCCTACGAAGGAGAACGTGGCTAAGGATGCGGAGAAGTATGGTATGCCTGCCAATACTTACTATGTGGGCAGTACACGTAGCGCTGACGAATATAACCGCCGTGCGTGGAGCCGTGTAGCCCCCATCGACTCTGCGGGTAATGATATCATTGACTTCTCTGCTGAGCGTGGGGTCTATCCTGACTCTGCTTATAGTGAGGTGTCAGACTATACGTATACCCGTCGGATGAGTCGTTTCGACGACTATACACCCAGTGTAGCATATTGGGAGGGTTATCGTGATGGCAGATGGGCATCTCCTTGGTATTACAGCAGCTATTATCCTTGGTATGACAGTTGGTATGATCCTTGGTATTATGGTGGTTACTACGGCTATTATGGTTATTGGGGATGGCGTTCTCCTTATTACTATTCCACTTGGTATTCTCCTTGGCGCTATCACTATGGTTACTATGGATGGTACGGTCCTCGCTACTATGCGTATCGTGGTGGTAGTGGTGCCCGTTGGAGTCGTGCGGGAGTATCTCATCATAGATATTCTGGTGGCACACACCATCGCAACGTAGGAGGTTCTCGCAGTTATGGTACGCGTACTTACTCTTCCCACCACAACAATGTTGGTAATCACTCCTTTGGTACTTCTCGCAGCGCAGGTTCCTTTGGAGGAGGCTCTCGTGGCGGATCCTTTGGAGGCGGCGGACGCTCAGGTGGCGGCGGACACTCGTATGGTGGACGAAGATAGTTTAGAGAGTTTATAGTTTAGTGTTTAAAGTTTAAAGATATGAAGAAGATATATTTTTTTGCAGCAATGGCAATGGTCGCTATGCAACTGCAGGCTCAGCCAGCCACACAGGACACCTATGTAGGTGCTGCTCTTGCCACAGAGGATCTGAATGGTACAGCACGTTATGTGGGTATGGGTGGAGCGATGGATGCCCTAGGTGCTGAAATTTCCACGATGGGTTCCAACCCTGCGGGTATTGGCTTATTCCGCAAGGGACAAGTCTCCGCTACACTGGGTGTTAATATGCAGGAGGATGGAAAGAGTTTCCAAGACGGAAGTAAGACCCATGTGTCATTCGACCAGATCGGTGTCGTTTTCAGCAGTCGTACTGGCAAGACAGGTTATCTGAATTTTGGTTTTAATTACCATAAGAATCGTAATTTTAACCATGTGTTAGCAGCAGAAGCAGGTCTTAATGGATCGTCGCAGAATCGTCAGACAATTATTAAGGATATCGCAGGTCTGTTTGATACCTATGCATGGTCACAACTTGACGACCTCTATTTTGGTAACATGTTATATGACGACGTAGAGAAGACCATGTACAGTTATGATGGTGAGGCATATACGTTCCAGCGTGCGAATACAGGATATATCGGCGAGTTTGACTTCAATATCAGTGGTAATATCAAGAACCGCCTGTATCTGGGTCTGACCATCGGTGTACATTCCGTCAATTATAAGAACTATAGTGAGTATTATGAAATACTGAACAGTAATACTTATGATGACGTTCTGGTAGCTGACAATCATAAGATCAGTGGTCATGGTTATAACATCAAGGCTGGTCTGATTGTCCGTCCTATCGAGGAGTCTCCCTTCCGCATTGGTGTGTCTGTAGCTTCTCCAACTTTCTATCGTCTGACAACAGAGAACTACACGGAATTTACATATTCTACTTCCGATAATGTGTTAAAAGGAGATCACTCTGCCGCTAAGGAAGACTTCCGTTTCAATACTCCTTGGAAGTTTGGTTTGAGCCTTGGACATACTGTTGGCGACTATCTCGCACTGGGTGCCGTCTATGAGTATGCCGACTATGGAGCCTGTGACATGCGAACCATTGATGGCGGCTATTACGATTATTGGACTGATACCTATAGTGAGAGCAGTTCCAGTGACAATGTAATGAAGCGTCACACAGAGAAGACACTGAAGGGTGTTTCTACCCTGAAGCTGGGTGGAGAATACAAGATTGACAAGAATATCGCTGTCCGTCTGGGTTACAACTATGTGTCTCCAATGTATCAAGAGAACGGTGTTCGCGACCAGACATTATTGTCACCTGGTGTCTATTATGCGTCAACTACGCATTTTGTCAACTGGAAAGACACGCATCGCATCACAGCAGGTGTAGGTTTCTCTTTCGATAAGTTCCGTCTCGACCTTGCTTATCAGTACAGCATGCGTAAAGGCAACTTCTATCCTTTCATGCCTTCACTGACTGCCAGTGGTGAAATCTATGATGAGAATGATGCTGTAATCGGAACTTTCACGGAGACAAACGGCTGTTCAGCTGTTAGCGTCAAAGACAACCGTCACCAAATCCAGTGCTCCTTGACGTATTCATTCTAAAGAGACAGATGTTCACCTCCTTATGAGATATTTCATCTGGTTCAGTTACGACGGGACAAACTACCACGGGTGGCAGTTACAACCTAACGGGGACACGGTGCAGGAAGAACTGCACCGTGCCTTGTCACTTCTGCTACGAGAGGACATCAGTGTGACGGGAGCTGGAAGGACGGATGCCGGGGTGCATGCCCGTCAAATGGCGGCACATTTCGACACGGAAGTATCTTTTGACGCCAAAGTGTTGACGAAGAAACTGAACGGGGTCTTGCCTGCGGATATCAGTGTCGACAGAGTGGAACGGGTAGCAGATGATCTGCATGCCCGTTTTTCTGCGTCTGCACGTACCTATCATTATTATATTCACACCAAGAAGAATCCGTTTTTGCGTCATTATTCTTTAGAGTTACATTATGTGCTTGATTTTCCGTTGATGAATGAGGCGGCACGGATATTAATGGAATATGATGATTTCGGGGCATTTTGTAAGGCAGGTAGTGATGTGAAGACGACAATCTGCCATATCTATGCGGCTCAATGGCATCAGACAGCCAATGATGTGTGGTATTTTGAGATTACCGCTAATCGCTTTCTGCGTAATATGGTACGTGCTGTGGTGGGTACATTGATAGAGGTAGGGCGTCATCGTATGACGCTTGACGAGTTCCGTGAGGTGATCAAAGGAGGACGCCGTACCCAGGCTGGTGAGTCGATGCCGGCAAAGGCATTGTGTTTGGAGGAGGTTCGATATAACGAGATGACGAGATGACGTGGTTAATATTAGCATTTATTTCGGCAGCATTACTAGGCTGCTATGATACGTTGAAGAAGGTGGCATTGAAAGACAATGCAGTGATTCCTGTACTTTTCTTCAACACTTTTTTCTCTTCATTAATCTTCCTGCCATTGATTTTGCTTAGCGGAGCAACGACTATGCTTGATGACAGTATCTTCCATGTTGGCAGTGGTGGATGGGAGATGCATAAATACATTGTGCTGAAGGCTATACTGGTGTTGTCGAGTTGGATCCTTGGTTATTTCGCCATGAAAAACCTTCCGTTGACTATCGTTGGACCCATCAATGCCACCAGGCCAGTGATGGTGCTGGTGGGTGCCCTGCTGGTTTTCGGGGAACGTTTGAACGGTTGGCAATGGGCAGGTGTCTTGATGGCGATCCTTTCATATTTCCTGTTAAGAAAGAGCGGAAAGAAGGAGGGTATTGACTTTCGGCACGACAAATGGATATATATGACTATCGGTGCCGCTATGTTAGGAGCTGTCAGCGGACTGTACGACAAGTTCCTGATGGCTCCGGTAGGTCAGGGCGGTGTGGGACTTGACCGCATGATGGTGCAGTCGTGGTTCACGATATACCAGTGTTTCATGATGGCTTTTCTGTTGGTTGTCATGTGGTTGCCTAAGCACCACTCGACAACACCCTTCCACTGGTCGTGGTCAATCATTGGTGTCAGCGTCTTCTTGTCGGCTGCCGACTTCATGTATTTCTATTCGCTGTCCATCCCCGATGCGATGATAAGTGTCGTATCAATGGTGCGACGTGGTAGTGTGATTGTCAGTTTCATGTTCGGTGTCATGCTGTTTCATGAGAAGAATCTGCGTGCCAAGGCGCTCGACCTGGCATTGATGTTGTTAGGACTGCTGTTCCTGTTTATTGGATCGGAATAGAAAATACTCAAATAAAATTTGGTTTTCTTCTCGATTTGCACTAATTTTGACCTATGGTCGAAATTACTTACGTTCGAGAAAACTCAAATAAAATTTGGTTTTCTTCTCACTTATTCGTAATTTTGCACCCCGAAATGAATAAGGTAAAAGCTGCATTGTTTGATTTGGATGGCGTGGTGTTCGACACAGAACCACAGTATACCGTGTTTTGGGGAGCCCAGTGCAGGGAGTTTCATCCTGAGCATCCAGGATTGGAACACGAGATAAAAGGACAGACCCTTGACCAGATTTACGACGCGTGGTTTAATGGCAATCTGAAGGAGATTCGTCCGTTACTGACTGAACGTCTGAATGCTTACGAGGCACAGATGGACTATCAGTATGTGACAGGCTTCGAGAAATTTATCTCTGATTTGCGAGGACAAAATGTGAAGACAGCTGTGGTAACCAGTTCCAACCAACAGAAAATGGAGAGTGTGTATCGTCAGCATCCTGAATTCAAGGACTTGTTTGATGCTATCCTGACGTCTGAGGACTTCGAATACTCTAAGCCTCATCCTGACTGCTATCTGAAAGCTGCTGCCCGTTTCGGTGCTTTGCCCGAAGAATGTATAGTCTTTGAGGACTCTTTCAACGGACTTAAATCGGGAAGAGCTGCAGGAATGACAGTTATTGGACTCGCTACTACGAATCCCGCTGAGGAAATTACTCCGCTGTGCGATCAAGTAATAAATGATTATCTTGAATTATCAGAATATCTAAATAATTAAAAAGAAAAGAATAATGGCTGGATATTTAGTCAGTGACTCACGCAAAGTGACTACGCATCGGTTTATTGAGATGAAGCAAAAAGGAGAGAAAATCTCCATGTTGACCTCTTATGATTTCACAACGGCAGGTATCGTTGACCGTGCCGGCATCGATGGTATATTGATTGGTGACTCTGCCTCTAACGTGATGGCAGGTAATCATACAACACTGCCGATGACAGTAGACCAGATGATCTATCATGCTCGCTCAGTGGTTCGTGCTGTTAATCGTGCCTTGATTGTTTGTGACATGCCTTTCGGTTCTTATCAAGTGAATGCCGCAGAGGGTGTGAGCAACGCTATCCGTATCATGAAGGAGAGTGGTTGTGATGCCCTGAAACTGGAGGGTGGTGCGGAGATAGCCGATACTGTCAAGCGTATATTGGACGCAGGTATCCCGGTGATGGCGCACTTAGGACTAACTCCCCAGAGTATCAACAAGTTTGGCACCTATGCTGTTCGTGCCAAGGAACAAGAGGAAGCAGACAAGTTGATGTCGGATGCTAAATTGCTTTCAGAGATTGGTTGTTTTGCTGTTACTTTGGAGAAAGTACCTGCTAAGCTTGCCGCAGAGGTTACCAAGGAGATTAGTGTTCCGACCATTGGTATCGGTGCTGGTAACGGTACTGATGGACAGATCCTTGTCATTGCTGATATGTTAGGTATGACCAATGGTTTCTCACCCCGTTTCCTGCGTCGTTATGCTGACCTGAATACCGTGATGACAGATGCTATTGGTAATTATGTGTCGGATGTCAAAAGTGGAGACTTCCCCAACGAAAGTGAATCATATTAATCTTTAAGTATTGAATAGTCAAAACACACCAGTACACGTCAAGCTCTGGCATCGTGAGTTTTGGCAGTTGGCGATTGCCAATCTGTTCCTGTCGATGTCAGTATATATGTTGATTCCCGTATTACCCTTATGGTTGATGCGTGAGGAAAACCTCACTATGATGGAAACGGGAGTCTCAATGGGTGTCTTCGCTTTGGGTTTATACCTGTTAGGTCCCTTCGTGTCGTATCTGGTTCAGCATTACCGTCGTAACAAGGTTTGCCTGTGGTCTATTGTCTTATTGACAGCCTGTGAGGGGCTACTCTGGTATTTAGACACTTTGAAGGGTGAGTTCGCAGACTATGGGATTATCCTGTTACAACGTTTTGGACTGGGTGCTATGTTCGGACTGGCACAAATGGTGCTGGCAAGTACTTTGATTATTGACACCTGTGAGTCCTTCCAGCGTACGGAGGCAAATCACAGTGCCTCTTGGTTTGGGCGTTTTGCCCTGTCGTTAGGTCCGTTGACAGGTTTACTGCTCCATCAGTTATGTGGCTTTGACATTGTCATCATGGTCTCTATGGGATTGTCGCTCGCCTCCCTGTTACTTATCAGAATGGTGGAATTTCCTTTCCGTGCCCCCGAAGACCGTGTACGTGTGTTTAGTCTCGACCGTTTTTTGTTAAACAATGGTGGAGTGTTGTTCCTGAACATGTTGCTAATCACCATAGCCTTGGGAATGTGTATCGGACAGATGAATTCCATCGAGGAATTCTGTATGATGATGACAGGTTTTCTCTTAGCCCTCCTGGCACAGCGTTTTATGTTCCGGGATGCAGAACTGAAGAGTGAGGTGGTGACAGGACTGATCCTCTTATCGGCAGCCCTGCTTATCATGATGACCCAGCATACGCAAGTCGCCACCTATATCGCCTCTACATTTATAGGTATGGCAATAGGAATCACAGGAACTCGTTTCTTGCTGTTCTTCGTTAAGCTTAGTCGTCACTGTCAGCGTGGAACCTCACAGAGCTCGTTCATGCTATCGTGGGAGACAGGACTGGCATTAGGAGTCGGTCTGACCTATATTCTTGCAGACGTCATACCACAACAGACGAATACCGTTGCGCTGGCATTGACAGCTATCGCTCTGTTGATGTATAACAGACTGACACATAACTGGTTCTTGAAGCATAAGAACCGTTGATTCATCCTCTTCCGCATAATTGTGCATAGGGACAGTTCCGGCAGGTCTTCTGATCTTCCACAGGCAGGAAAGGTACCTCAGCATTGAATATCTCATCAATACACTTCTGTAGTCTTTCTGTAAAGGGGACGATGAAAGGCTGGACGTCTATAATCCTCTCTTTTCCAAAAAAGAGGGTAGGGTCATAGTCTTCTGCCGCAGAGTGCTGGATAAAGAGCAATGCCGGACTGACAGGCAGTTGTTCCGTGTTGAGCTGCTGGTCTTGTCGTACAATACTACTATATAAAAAGGTCTGGAGATAATAACCATTATGTGAGTCGTTCGTCTCAAAGATACTCTCGACATCAGGCAGAGCATTCATTTTACCCCCTCCCGTCTTATAGTCAATCACACGGATACGTTCCTGTTGGTCTGTCGTCACAGCATCCAGTCGGTCGATGCTGCCACCAATCGTCGTTGTGAAGGAGGTGTCTCCTTGATGAATCGTCCAGTCATGAACCACTTCGTATTCTAAGGCATGAATGGTGAAAGGAGCCAGTTGGAGGTCTATCTGCAACAGCTGTCGCACATAATGGATAATCACCTCCCTGTTGATAAGTTGTAGTCCACTATACTCCTTCTTATCAGGTAGTTGCTCACGGAAAGCTTTGTCGACAGCCATTTCTATCGCCACCTTCGACTGTAGGAGTTGTTGCAACTGACCTTTCTCGATATGATGACTTTGTTGCATCAGTTGTTCGTAGAGATATTGTGCCGCCGCATGGAAGACAATACCAAACAAGCGGTCATCAATCTGCAGTTCATCTTCATCAGCCTCTTTGAGACCACTCACATAACGATAGAAAAAGCTCAACGGACAACGACGGTAGGTGTTGATAGCCGTTGGTGTCAACAAGGCGTGGTGTGTATCAGGTTGTTTGGCAAAACGCTCCTTCAACAACTCCATCACCTGTGGAGTCTTCTCTACAGGTTCAGCCTTCCTTGAGACAATCTGTTGTCCTGCCTTCAGCGTATACTGACGGATGGGGTGCCCACTCTCTACCAATAGCTGGAGCATGAAACGGCTCATCTCACCCGTATGTCCCTCGTCTGTCGCATTGTTATAGACGAGGGTGATGTCTGATGCCCGTTGCAGCAGACGATGGAAATAATAGGCAAAGATAGATGTCTTGTGGTCAATTGTCGTCAACTCATAGGCTTTTCGCAGACTATGTGGGATAAACGAGCTGTCGTTGACTCCCTTTGGCATATTACCTTCATTACAAGAGAGCAGCAGGACATGGTCGAAGTCCAGGTTACGTGACTCCAGGATTCCCATGATCTGAATACCTTCAGCTGGTTCACCATGGAAGGGGATGGATGTTGACTGTATCAACTGGTGTGTCAGTCGCTGCAGGGTGGTAAGGTCTACATTCAGGTCACCACTACCTACCAGACCGGCAAGACGGTTGATGAGTGTATAGCTACGGAAGAGCGCCTCGTCACGTAAGGAAGCCTGTTGTTCTGTGGCTTCATCTTGCCGAGCCTGTTGTGCCACATGTCTCAGCAAACGTGCTATCCAAAGCAGGATAGCCTCTGTCTGGAACAAACTATCTGCCTCACAACTCTTCAACAGGTCGTCCGTCAAGTATTTATAATAAGGATGACGACGGATAGCGTTCATCAGTCGTGGTCGGTAACCACCAATCTGGAGGTTCATCAACAAGTTGATAAACGATGCGGCGGGAGTCTGTATCAGGGGGTAGCCGGAGGTGACATTTACCTTGTCGACTTCCTCAGGGATACAATGGATGACGACGGGCAATAACTGTTCGTCGCACAAGAGGATAGCTGTCCGTTTGCCATCCTTATACCTTTGGTGCTCCTTCAGCCACGTACTCATATAACGAGCTTGTATATTCTCTGTCGGTGCCGCGATATAAGTGATGGTCTTTGGCTGCTGGAACTGTTGGTAGAGAGTCGCGTCGTCATTGTCGAGTTCATTGGGGAAGACCTCCAGATACTGTGAGAGGTAAAAGCCTGCCTCTTGCTGCATGTAATAATGGTCGAAGTCCCAGTAGAAGAAAGCCTTCCCTTCCTTTCTCAGTTGCTTGAACAACTGTTTCTCCACCTGATGTAAGAGATTGAAACCTACGAAGAGGTAACGGTCATAGCGACTATCCAATGTACAACTGGTGGCATGTAACTTTTCTACGACATGACGGTAGAGGGCACCCTCATAGGCTAAATCCTGTGCTGTAAGACGGTGGTTGAAATCGTGGTAGATATCAGCGAAATGACTCCACAGCTTCAGGAAGCGTTCTTTCAATGCACTATTATGGTCTTCGGAGAAGTTACTGAAGAACTGTTGGATAATGGCACGTTGCTCGTCCGTGAGATAACTGACATCATCCAACTCATGGATGTCACGGAGGTTAGCAAATACCCGGTCGGCATCCGCCATGTTCTTGTCGATATCATCGAAATCAGACAGGAGCAGTTGTCCCCATCCATAGAAATGATCCAGCGTCTCGTCTATTCCCGTACAGGTCACAAACGACTGATGGAGGTCACAGACCAGTTTGATAGGATCCGCCACTTGTAATGAACTTTGTTGCCGGAACAAGTCACTGATGGTAATATAAGACGGGCTCCATATCGGATGGTCGGTCAGTCGGGCAAGGTGCTCGTTCAGGAACAATGAGGCACGCTTGTTGGGAAAGACAATTGCTGTACGTGACAGGTCATGTCCGTATTTCTCGATGATATCCTCAGCAACATATTCTAAGAAACTCTTCATAGCTTAACCTCCTCTATCTTGTTCGAATACACATACCACAGATATCCTTCCACCTGTTGGTAGCCCATCGGTTGAAGTAGCTGCATGTACTCCTTTACTTGCTCCTGGTATTCTGGACGTGGATGACCGAACTTGAAATCAACGACAATCATGCGATGTCCGTCCGTCATGACCCTGTCTGGGCGACGCTCGCAGACATGTCCGTCAGCGTCTTTATATAATATGGTACACTCGTTATACAATGTCCATTTGTCTGAGAACCACTCACGGACACGAGGGTTCTCCAAGCGCTTGCGAAGGAGGGAGGACACCTTTGCCACAGTCATCTCCTCATCATAGAGGACACCTTCCTGCTGCAGTTCTTGCAAGGCAGTCTCCACATCTTCCGTCGTACGGATACGGGAGAAGACATGATGTAGGATACTACCTGTCTTTATATAACTTTGTTGGGTAGACTCTTCCTCATCTGTTTGTATGAACTCACGACTTTTGTTACTCTGTCGGAACTCCGTCTTATGACCAAAGACATTCATCTCCACGGAGAGTGGCTCGGAGGATTTCAAAAAGACATTGTCAGACGTCTTTTTCTCCTGTTGCTCTTCCGTACAACGTGTCCCGAACGAGAAGACGATATCATCCTTCTCATCCTCGATGCCATTCAAGACCGTTCCGTCAAGAGACAGTTCTGGGAGCACATGCTCTATCAGAGACGAGCGACTCAGTTTCGCTTTTCGCTTGCCGATGACGTAGAGACTCTTACAAGCACGGGTGAATGCCACATACAACAGGTTCAGGTTGTCGACCGTCAACTGCAAATGCTCGTTGAGATAGTCTCCCTCATAGATCGTACCCACCATTTTCTTCTCCCCATAGTCGACGGGAGCAACAGGGAGCTCATTGAAAGGAGCCACCTGAGGCTCGCACCAGATGGTCTCACCACGTTCCAACTGCCAGTCGCAGAAAGGTAACAGCACATGGTCGTATTCCAGTCCTTTACTCTTATGAATCGTCAGGATACGGATACCATGAAGCTCATCACTCTGTATCGTCTTTTTGTGAAGCTCCTGTTCCCATGTCTCAATGAAAGTGTCAATACCTGTACTGTTGTCGACAGAGAACTGGAGGAGGTAATCGTAGAAAGCACAGAGATAGGCACTCTGGTCTTTCAGTCGTTGTAACCCGAAAATCTGATAGAGTGTCTCCACCAGTTCGTAAAGCGGTAGCATCAAGAGCTCGTCGAAATGACTGATGTATGCCTCTGGCAACAAACTGTCGGCATCCATATTCTTCAACAGGAGGGCGGCATCATTGACTTGCTCGCCTAACACCTCCCGATGATAGGACTTGATGATATGTGCTTTTGTCAGTGCGTCGGAGGGGTGGGTGAGCAGACGCAGGGCGTCTATCAACAGACGTACGGAGACAGAAGCGTCTAAACGGAAAGCCTCGTCACTGACGATGGTCACCTCTGGCATCTGTTCCGCGAAATAGTTGGCGATGAGGGTGATGATATCATTGGTCCTGACGAGGATAGCGATCTGGTTGGGAGAGCCCCCTTGTGCCAGCAACTCTTCAATAGTATCCTTTAATTGCTCTAAGGTACGTTCACGATAGTCTTCGGCAGGTAACAGCCGGATGTCCACATACCCCTGTGGCTTGCGATGCTCAGGAATCTCTTGGCAGACATCCGCATAGGCATTTCTCAACTGTTGGGCACCTGTAGGATGCTGTTCGCTTAACGCATCCTGTTCTTGTTGGGCGGCAACACGAAAGAAGGCGTTATTGAACAAGATGATATTCCGCTCAGAGCGATAGTTCGTCTGCAAGGGTTTCACCTCCATCATCTCCTTGTCGAACTGCTGGTCGATATTGTTCAGCAGTCGCCAGTCACCAGAACGCCAACGGTAGACACTTTGTTTGACATCACCGACAATCAGGTTCTCAGACCCCACATGACTCATACACTCCTGCATCAGCACTTTGAAATTCTGCCATTGGACAGTACTGGTATCCTGGAACTCGTCAATCATCACATGATGGAGCTGGGCACCGATCTTCTCAAAGATAAAAGGAGCGTCACTGTCTTGGATCAAAGCATGTAACAGGTGTTGGGTGTTACCCAGCAGAAAAACATTAGCGTCATCATTGATGTCCTTGACTTTCTGTTCGATACTACTCAACAGACGCAGGTTGTTCAGGTGACTGAGTGTTAGTTTTGCCGACTGATAGAGCCGCCATTGCTGCTCCCGTTCTTTTTCCGCATAACGCAGCAGGGGTATCAGTACCTGATCAGCAAGACAATGGAGATCCTCCGCCCGTGGATGGTCTTTCTTATACCAATCCTTTGGTTCCTCCATCGCTTTCGCGGCTGTTTTGTTGAGGACAGAAGGGTCAAACTGCTCGTTTCGGAGTTTGAGGAAGTATCCGGAGACCCCCCGGCTTCCATTCTTGAGATCCGAAACAGTCAGGTTCTCCTGTTCCAAGGTATCGAAGAAGGTGGCGGCAATGGTAATCATCCGCTCCTTGGCATCGTCACGGATCTGGCGGAGCGTCTTGGTATATTCCTCAAAGAAGCCCTCTTCCGTCATCTTCTCATTCAGTTCCTGGCGATGCTCCTTATAATAGTCACGGAAGATCGTCTTTCCAAAGTGTTTGATCTCACGGATGAAACTGGTCTTCTTCTCATCATTGTTACTCCAGCTCTTATCTTCCATAAGACTGTCCATGATATAGCGGAGCAGCCATTGCAGGATGAGGTCGGTATGTTTGAGGTTGTCGATGAGTTGGTCGACAGCCATTTCCTCCACCTGGTCACCACTCAGTCCCACACGGAGGTTTGCCGTCAGTTCCAGCTCATGGGCGAGGTTCCGGAGCACACTCTGGAAGAAGGCGTCGATGGTCTGTACCCGGAAACTGTTATAATGATGCAAGAGGAGATGAAGCGCCTCTCCTGCTCGTTCCCGGATGGTATGGATAGGGAGCCTCGTCTCTTGTTGTACCTTCTGTGTATAGTTGTCTGAGTCAGGAAGCTCCTTCCAGATACCATACAACTGGCTCAAGATACGCATCTTCATCTCTTCCGTCGCTTTGTTGGTGAAGGTGACGGCAAGGATGGTGCGATAGTTCTGGGGGTTCAGCACCAGGAGCTTGATATACTCTGTGGCAAGAGTGAATGTCTTTCCGCTTCCTGCACTTGCCTTATAAACGACTAACGGTTTACGCATGTCTACCACTTTCTAAACAGCTCAAAGGTGAATTTGAGTCCGAAATCCTTGAAACTGGTATTAAGGAAACTGGCAAAGGCACCGATAGAGACGAAACGGTTTGTGATACCATAGCCTATTTCCGCATAAGGCCGCGTATGTTGGATGGAGAGGAAACTTAAATAGATGGTTTCCCGCTCGATGAATTTGCCGATGATAGGAAGGAAGGAGAAGACGAGTAGGGGAGACTCATAGGAGGTATTGAATCTGAAATAATATTTTGAGGTGTTATACCATTCGCTGTTCACCAACTGGAAGTTACCTGTCCAATCGTCCTCCCAGCCACCGGGAAGGTTCTCGTCACGGAAATTAGCATAGTCGAGGAAGTAGGTGGTCTTGTTATTGGTGTACATACCGAATCCGGTTTTTAGGTTGATCCGGCGCAAAGGGTCTAGTTTGAATTGATGACTGGCGTCAAACTCATAACGCTCATAACTAAGTGTGGAGGCGAAGACACCTTTAATACCACACTCGTAATTCAACGTGAAATAGGGACCTTTTCTCCAGGGTGACACATGCAGGGTCAACAAGGGGGCAAAGCTTCGATAGACGGTAGGCTGGTCATATTCGATCATTCCAGACTCATTGTCTGCCCTACGGATGTGGTACACTATACCAGCCTTGATCTCCAACCAGTCGAAGGCTGCCACGTTATTGACGGCTTGGATGTAGTTATCTGTGAAATACTCCAGATCCTCATTCTTGAACTCTTCGTCATTCTCCACTCCCGGGTTCAGGTTCTTGATAGCCAGCTTGACACTGTTGTTGGAGATACGGTTGCCGTTAGCGACGATGATCTCAGCATATCCGTTACGCTTGGGGTTATACGTCATACGGATAGGAGTATAATGGAAGAACTGCTTGATCTTGAAGTTATAGCCAATCTGTGGCTGAATGGTGAGATAGCGTTTCTTGTTCCAGTTATACCTGGCACCCACCTGGATCTTATAGGACAAGCCCCGGCTGCGACTATAGCTGATATACTGCGGATTGATGATGGGCGAGAGACTGAAATCCGCTCCCATAGCATCTGCATGAGAACTGGTCACCAGGTGGTCTCCGATATTCCATAGCACATCACCGACACTTCTTTTCTTGGGATGAAGGGAGTCTTCTTGCTCCTTGGCTTTCTTTGCTTCTTCGAGGTCTCGCTCCCGATCCTCATCATATTTCTGGTAGATGCTCTTCTCATCGTCATTCAACTGGAAGGTTCGCAAAGAGTCCATCATCTGACGGTCATTGACTTCATTCAAGGAGTCGGGCAGTGTCGTGGGGGTGTTGTAGGTTGCCAGGAAATGGGAAGAGATACGGTTTCCGGCAAATTTGAAATTCAAGTCTGAGACACACCTCTGGGGGATGACGGTGTTTTGCCCGTCATTGTTGTAAACGGCATCGACATGGAATTTCAACATGTCAAACTCACCGTCATACATGGTATATACGACACGTCCCGTGTTGGCGTTTACTAAGGCATATCCTTTCACCAGCTGGGTGTTCTTTAACTTGGGTCGGAAGGCGACATGTACCAGGTTCGCGTCCGAATTATTGATCTCATACCGATAATACCTGCGGTTCTTGCGATAAAACGGTGAAAGGATTTTCTCCTCGTAGATGGTCATGTCATAGATGTTTGGCGTCAGGAAGTCAGTGAAGGCCGTACTGATCTGCCTCTCATGGGGTATCGTACTGCTGATGACTTGCGGCTTGGTAATAAAAGAATGGGGTCCCTCAGCCTCCATCTTACCATAGATCTCGGAGATATACAGGCGTTCTCCTTTGGCGAAGGAATATAATGTCGGTACCAGGAACATCGTGAAATTACGACGCTCGGTATTCAGCGTGTATCGCATATATGTGTTTGTACCCCCACTACTAGTGTAATGGGCATAATTACGCCTGTAACTCCACATTTTCTCAAGGATGGTGGAGTCATTCCGCACTTTGGCAAAACAAATGGCAGGCATGAATATCAACATGCCTGCCATCATCGTTAGAAGGTATATCTTTCTATTCACACTCCAAAATTACAAATTAATTTTGAAAGCGCAAAGATTTTATCCTAAATATTTCATTAAAATACGTGCATTTCCAGATTCACGGAGTTTTGCGATACTCTTCTCACGAATCTGACGAACACGCTCACGGGTCAGTCCCAGACGGTCACCGATCTCCTCAAGTCCTTTCTCATGACAGCCAATACCGAAGCATTCGCGGATGATGGTGATCTCACGGTCTTTCAATACTTTCTGAAGGACGGTGTTCAGTTCCTGTGCCATAGACTCATGGTCAACCTGACGGTCTGTACGGGAATCGTCCCCACTTGCCATCACGTCGAGCATACAGTTGTCCTCACCCTCTTGGAAAGGTGCGTCTATTGACACATGATGACCATCTGCCATCAGACTCTGTCCGATCTTCTCTTCATCAATATTCGTCACCTCACTCAACTCAGAGACAGAGGGGTGACGCTGGTTCTCTTGCTCAAACTTGTTAATCTCGTGATTAATCTTGTTCAGACTTCCAACCTGGTTCAATGGAAGTCGTACGATACGGCTCTGCTCTGCAATAGCCTGGAGAATGCTCTGACGAATCCACCATACAGCGTAGGAAATAAACTTAAAACCACGTGTCTCGTCAAACTTCTGTGCGGCTTTGATCAAACCGATGTTACCCTCATCAATCAAGTCAGTCAGCGTCAATCCCTGATGCTGATACTGCTTAGCAACTGATACTACGAATCGGAGATTGGCTGTCACCAGCTTGTCTTTGGCACGCTCACCCTCGGGACCGCCTTTGCGAATCTTCTGAGCCAGCTCGATTTCCTCATCAATACTGATCAGGGGTGCACGACCAATTTCCACCAGATACTTATCCAGTGCCTCACTAGAGCGATTCGTAATACTTTTCTGAATCTTTAATTGTCTCATTTAAACTTTTCTCTTTTTCCTTAACTGCTTGAGAATCAAGCGCGTGTACTAATTAATACCGTAAAACGCTGCAAAATTACAAAAAAATACAATACGTTGTTCTCCTGACACTCATTATTTTTCTTAAAAATGCTTAATTACCCGTTTCCTCTCTCTAAACTCATCAAAAATCAGTCGGTAACTTTTGCCGATACCGGCAAGAAATAATCATAAAACTTCCAAGAAATTAGCTTTTATGCGAAAGAATCGCTACCTTTGCATCAAATTTCTGTACGAACAGTATGAAATGGGTTAAAAAACATCTTACGATAGTCATCAGGATAGTAGCATTATTGGTGATTGCCGGTGCTTTGCTGCTTTTCGAGAGTGACCAACTTTGGAAGGTGCAGGAGAAGAATCTTTTTTTCTGCACGACATTATTTTTGAGAGAGCAGTTGGTGGTACCAGGTGGTATGCTGACTTGGATAGGCAGGTTCTTCACACAGTTCCTCTATTATCCGTGGTTGGGAGTGTCACTGCTCTGTGCCTGGTGGTACTTGCTGATGAGTCTGACGAAAAGGACTTTCCGCATTCCAGACCGATGGACCGTCTTGTTGCTCATACCCGTCGTGATCCTGTTGATCAGTAACATGGATATGGGCTACTGGATCTATGTCCTGAAACTAAAGGGACATTTTTTTGTGACGACCATCGGGACGACGATTGTGGTAGCGCTCCTGTGGGTGTTCCGGAGGATTCCGGACCAATACTGTCTGCGTGCTGTCTGTATCCTCCTCACCACCATCATAGGCTATCCGCTCCTCGGTATCTATGGACTGGTTGCCGCCTTGTTGATGGCACTCTGGTCTTGGAGGTTGTCAACGCATCGCATGAACGCTATAGCTTGTAGTGTGGCTGCTGTCGCAGGTGTTGCTGCCGTTCCCCTGTTCTGTTACCGCTTTGTCTACTACCAGACGAACCTGGTGAATATCCTATGGGCAGAACTACCCGTCTTCATCACTACGGAGGAGTATCCAGCCTATTACATACCTTATTATTTATTGGCGCTCTTCTTCGTCATCCTGATTGTGAGATACCACGATGACCGTCAAGAGGTGAGACCCATGAAGAAGTCCTATTATCTTGCTTGCCAGGCTGCGCTAACCATCCTGATGGTAGGTTGTGTCTACCATTTCTGGATGAAGGACGAGAATTTCCATCATGAGCTTACCATGCAGCACCGTATCGCCCGATGTGACTGGACGGGAGTACTGGAAGAGGCTGCTACCCAGAAAGATGAGCCGACACGCTCCATCGTGATGATGCGGAATATCGCCCTCTCCCGTATCGGTAGACAAGGGGATGACATGTTCCTTTATAAGAATGGCTCTAAGGTGTATGCTGCCCCCTTTATGATGCGTCTGATGCTGGTAGTCGGTCCGCAGGTCTATTACCAATATGGGATGCTGAACTACTGCAACCGTCTGTGTATGGAAATTGGTGTCTTGTTCGGTTTCGGTGTGGAAGACTATCGGTTGATGGCAAGCTGTGCCCTGCTGAATGGTGACAAGCCCCTTGCCCGTAAATATATTGGTGCCCTGAGAAAGACACTTTTCTATCGTGACTGGGCAGAGAAGGCTGAGGCACTTTTAGATCATCCCGAACTGATAGCCCAAGATGCGGAGTGTGAGCCGATTACCCACATGCTTCATTACAAGAACTCACTGGGTGGTGATCAGGGAAATACCGAACGGTATATCATGACAGAGCTGGCGAACAGTACGGATACTACTGACCCCGTCTTTCAGGAACAGTGTCTGCTTGCTACCTTGTGGACTAAGAACATCAACCAGTTCTGGTATCATTTCAAGGAATATGCCCTAAGACATCCGCGAGGTCCTATTCCCCGCTATTATCAGGAAGCCGCCTACCTCTATGGTCGTAAGGAACGCAGACCGGAGGTGGAGGCGATGCCCTTTGATACCAGTGTCAAGGAATCTTTCCGGCGTTTTATGTCTGTGGCACCTAATTATTATAATGAGGATATGGATGTGGTCCGTCAAGGATTATATCCCCTCTTCGGAGACACCTATTATTATGACTATTATGCCATGAAACAGTTGCCGGAGTATTAAATAAAGAAAGACTGAGAATGGAGAGATTAAGAGAATTAGCATATATCGGATGTTGTCTGATGATGATGGGCTGCGCGAGTCCTTCCGTACCAGAGGTGTATACCGACTCCAAGGAACTGCCGGACATCTATCCCGACTATACCAACGTGACTGTTCCCATCAATATCGCACCGCTCACCTTCGAGTTTGATGGGGAAGCGGATGAGATGATAGCCCGTTATGCCGCAGGCGATGAGGAACTCGTCTTCGCTGACAAGGTACAACCGGAGATGGCTGACTGGCGTATGCTGACGGAGAAGGCGAGGGGTGGTGCCATCAAGGTGGATGTCTATACCCGTAAGGGTGACCAGTGGACACACTACAAACCGTTCAGTATCTTTGTGTCACCAGACAGCATAGACAGTTACCTGAGTTATCGTTTGATCTATCCGTCATTTGTCAATTACGAGTCGCTGACCATCAGTCAGCGTTGTCTGGAGAACTATGACGAGAGTGTCATCTATGACAATATGCTCTGCAGTCTTGAAAAAGGGGGACAGTGCATTAACTGTCATCACTACCAACAATATAACCCGGAGCGCATGCAGTTTCATGCCCGTCAGAACCTCGGCGGGACAGTCATCGCTTATGATGGACAGGTCAAGAAGGTGAACATGAGTAACGACTCCATCCTAACGGCAGGTGTCTATCCTGCGTGGCATCCTTGGCTGAAACTGATCGTCTATTCCACGAACATGACCGCCCAGAGTTTCCATACCGTTCATCATAACAAGATAGAGGTATATGACTCACAGAGTGACCTGATAGCCTATGACATCGACAAGGGGGAGGTGACGAATCTGGAGAATGACACCACCGAGCTGGAGGTGTTCCCCGCATGGGCTCCCGACGGGAAGACCCTCTACTATTGCAGTGCCCACTTTGAGTGGAAAGACTCTACCTTGTCAAAGATTGATGAGATCATCAACCGTTCGCAGGAGATCAAGTATAATATCTATCGGAAGCGTTTCGATCCGGAGACGATGACCTTCGGTCCCCGTGAGCTTGTCTTTGCTGCCGATAGTCTCAACAAGAGTGCCACCCTGCCACGTGTCTCACCCGATGGTCGCTATCTGATGTTCGCCCTTGCGGAGTATGGTGTTTTCCATATCTGGCATCATGACGCTGACCTGTGGTTGCTCGACCTCCAGACGGGTGATGTGAGAGCCGCAAAGGAGATCAACTCACCTGACACAGAGAGCTACCACTCCTGGTCGAGTAATGGCAAATGGGTCGTTTTCAGCAGTCGTCGTGACGATGGTACCTATACGCGTCCTTTCTTCGCACATATCGACAAGGACGGACACGGAACCAAACCCTTTGAGTTGCCTAGTGCTGACCCGGATATGCATCGTCAGTTCATGAGATGCTATAACATCCCGGAGTTCATGCGAGGTCCCGTCACCATTAAGCCGCAGTCTTTCGCCGATATCATCAAGAGAGAGGGCGAGCCTGTGAGATATGTACGGACACTGACTCCTAAGAAGTAAACTGTTAATAATGAATAACAAAACCTCATACCTAGTTCAGGTATGAGGTTTGTCTTTTCCTGATTTCAATTCCTCTTCTCGAATCCAAGCGGCTACGCTCTTGTGCAAGCGCTGCTTGAAGGCGCTGCTGAAGGTGCTGTAACTGTGGTAGCCACTCTCCTGTGCCAGCTGTTGGGCGACGATGGGCTTCTGTGCTGCGGCAAGCTCGCGATAGCGGGCTATGAAGTGACGGATGCGAAGGTCGTGGATGTATTCATAGTAGCTTGTGTCCTGACTAGCGAAATACTGGCTGAGATAGTAGCGGTTCACGCCGACGGCAGCCGAAAGTTGTGACAACGTCAGGTCTGTCTGCAGGTAGAGTTGTGTGTCCTCACAGTGCTTCCTCAGCAATTGTCCGATATGGGAAACCTCGCCCTTGGGAGAAGGATTCTTACTAAGGCAAACATCTCCTTGGGCGGAGCAGGGTTTGAGGCTGTCGGTGCTCAGGTCTTTCAATGTCTCCACGCGCCATAGCAAGAGACCCGCCAGCGGGAATCCGATGAGATGGGCGATGGTGCACATCACGTAGTTGTCGGTATATTCATAACTCATGAGCAGTAGCATGAGACCGATGAGCAGTGTAAGACTGAGCCACACCTCCTTGTGCTCCAGGTCGGCGTAGTTGTCACGCAGCCACCGCCCATATTGTCTTACTGCCACCACCATATATAAAATAAATGCCACGGCGAGGACCAGCCCATAGATCTTGTTCGGTGTCGTGAGGTCGACAGATGGCAGGAAGACCTGCAGTACTGAGAGCATCGCACAGGGTGTTATGACGACAACAATGGGCAAAAGCGGTCGCTGTCGGTCCTGTAACATAGTCAACAATGTGCCGACGAAGACGGGAGGCAATGCCATGCAGTCGATAGCGACAAGCAGTCCGTAGATTACCGAACGGGTGTCGTTCGAGTAGGTGTAGAACAGTATCCACCAGATGTGTGCCACTGCCATGATGCCGAATAAAGCCGCAGCCCAGCGACGTAGTCGTGCGGGCGGTGTGATGTCGGGTGCAATAGCCTTGCCCCGACACAGCAACAGGTAGAGGAACAAGACCACTGCCACGGCAGTTCCTGCACCGTAGAGCAGGAGATACAGTATCGACAATGGAGTTATCTGTTCGGGCATATTGTTATATTATTGTTCCTTTGGTATGCAAAAATACTACTTTTTTACAGAAATCTGTCGACTTTTCAAATAAAGTTTTGTTTTTTTGCCATTCATCAACGGTTTCCGATGTTGAAAATGCGTTAATTGATGTCGAAATTACGTTAATTGACAAATCTGTAAAGCCGGTCAACTCTCAGTTAATGCAAAAAAAGTCTCAGTTAATGCAAAATCCTCGCTTGCGGCGATTTTGACCTTGCAAGTCTTGTTTTATTTGACTACCTTTGGAACTAAAATTATATATATACGATTACCAAATGATAATTATGGAAAAGAGTTTAATTGCTGAAAATGCTACGGAGTTCGACTTTATTGAGCCATCCACCTCATGGAAATTCAAGGACATCAAGTGTAAATAAAAAAGGAATTTTTGCAGATGAAGAAAAAATATAATTTGAGACCATGCATGACTGTCGTCAAGATGAGGAATCATCAACTTCTGGCAGGAAGTCCTGATCCCCCCGTAGAGGGCAAGGGCTCTGACTATGAATGGGGAGATTAAGAATTAGAAAACTCAAGTTAAGACAAAAGACGATGAAGAAACAAATCCTATATGTTGCTACGATGCTGCTCTTTGCAGGTTGTTCCTCAGACGTTGCTACCGGTCCTTCTGGGACCGATGTGCGTCAAGGCGTATATGGTTATATGCCAAGTTATGAATTTGGCGACCAGTCCGACGGTGCACTGATGCGTGTCACGCTGACTGCCGGCGACAATGGGCTGTCATTTGCCTGGAATGCGGGTGATGAAATTTGTATTGTCGGCTCGTTCAAGGACGATCTGCAGAGCACGACGCACAAAGCCGCGAGCAGTACCTCCTCGGGCAGTCTGCAGACTGGTTTCAACGGCGGTGCCTTTACCCTCAACCCCAGTGCTGTCTATTATTCCTACTATCCCTACAACAGCTATACTGACGGAAACACTAACCGACAGATTGTATTAAAGTCCCAGACGCAGACGGGCAACAACAGCACGGCACACCTAGGTGCCAAGAACTATATGGTGGCTCCGAAGGTGACCACCGATGCCGCAGCGTCGTGCCTGTTCCATTTTACCAATGTGCTCAGCCCCTGCCGCTTCACGCTCACGTTGCCAGCTTCAGCCAATGGCAAGACCGTCAGCGACCTGACCGTGACGCGCTATGCTAACAACGACCTTTATTTCCCAACCAGAATCACGGAGGATTTCTCCGGGTTGAATTCCGAGGATAGCGAAAACAAAAAGGCAACGGGCATGACCTATAACGAGGGTAGCGATGCGAGCTTCAAGCAATGCAAGCAGTCGCTGTCCTTTACTGATTGCACCATCGATGGCGAACACACTCTGGTGGCTTGGATGATGCTCTTCCCCAAGAACCACTCCACGGGTCGCTACCATGTCACTGTGAAGTGCAGTGACGGCACCGTCTATGCCGGCAACGTGGCTGGCAAGAATCTGGTCGGTGGCAAGGCCTACCGCTTCAATGCCACATTAGGTGAACAGGTTGAAATGACAACAGGCGTGTCCTGGGCTGTTCGCAACGAGGGTGCCACATTGCCTTACGATCAAACATCAGAGGTAGCATACGCCAGTCTGTCGGATGCCGTCAAAGCTGCTTTGCCCACGGAGGAAGAGGCGCAGGCATGTGACATCCTCCCTGGTCAAGGCTACAACAACAGTGGCACGTTGGTAAGTGGTGTCTATTTCCGCGCCAAGAGCGGAGGCAGTTCCAACCCTGCAGGCAATATCATCTTCCTACCGTTTACGACCAATGATTCAGGTGGACACTACTGGCTCAGTGGTGGAACGAAAATTCTACATATAAAAACCGACGGCACAGCCAGCATCACTACTGGCTCTCTCGCCGCTGTCCGCACCGTGACCCGTAGCATTCATTGATAACTAATAATTGACAATATGAAACACTTTAAATTTTTTCTAACTATCCTTTTCGTCATGACATCGGTCGTGACGATGGCTATGGACTACCCTGATTTGGTGTTAGAACATAGAAGGACCACCAAAGAACCGTATCAGCAATTCTCCTTGAGGCTTGATGCGCTGTATGGTATTGACAACTATATGTCAACCCACACCTTCTATATAGGTCAGAGGTCAGGAGATAATATTCTCGGCGCGTCGTCTTTTGAATACGCAGGTTTCAATAATCGTCGAGACGATGACTTCACCGGCTCATACGCAATGAATGACGTTATTTTCCAAGATGACCATTATGTGGTTGTGCTCACCCAGATTACAGGCTATGACAACCAGATTGCCACCGTGAGGGTGTATAAGCGTGAGGATCCGTTGGAAG
>JAEEGJ010008153.1_pt1 | contig 29133 bp, 9 predicted proteins | sample 8958761 | NCBI WGS metagenome assembly JAEEGJ01 (sample SAMN16246546, study PRJNA631951) | gut metagenome | biome: gut microbiome; feature: rumen; material: RS-attached | host: Bos | place: Iran: Karaj | collected 2018-10
TAGTAACCGTGTGACTCAACATCGCCTGTGTTGTAGCTGTTGGCTATCGATGCCGAGTTGGTCATATAACCTGCAATACCACCGGCGTGAGCACTATTAGTTGTGCTGTTGCCAGCATTTGCATATATCCTGCCAGTGTTGTAACTGTTGGTTATTGTGCCGTATGCCTGATAGCCGCAAATGCCACCTGCATACTGATAGTAACCACTGACATATCCGGTGTTGCAGCAGTTGTCAACCAATGCCGTAGAGCTGTTCATATATCCGCAAATGCCACCGACATAACTGTAGCCACTGTTGGCATAAACCGTAGCCGCATTGTGGCAGTTGGTTATTTGGGCTCCGCCGTTAACATATCCGGCAATGCCACCTACATATTGGTAACCCTTTATATAGGAGTCAACCAAACCCACATTCTTTATTGTCGGGTTGCTGATGTAGCCGAACAAACCTACATACGATGTGCTTGTATTGTTGAAATACAAGCCACTGATGGTGTGGCCGTTGCCGTCGAATGTTCCGACATAGCTGAAGCTATATGTGCCAATCGGTGTCCAAACACGGAGCGTACTGTCGGCGCCAATAAGCGAGCCATCAGCTCTCAAGACGCTGTCGTTAACCACAATGTTGTTCAACAGAACGCCCTTGGCAGCGGTGAATCCCGCATTAACAGTGTCGGCGAACCAATAGAGGTGGCCAGGCAGGCTGATGGCGTAGAATCCAATGTAATCATTGCTCAAGCCAAGGCTGTCGGCCACTATGGCATCAGCAACAAAGGTTGCTGCCAAGTACTCGCCGCAGGCGGTGCACTGGCCAAAGGTGTTAAATGTATGAGGCTTGCCGCCCACCACGCTGTTTGCAAATGCCGAACGGCAAGGCTCAGCAGCATAAACCACAGCGTGCGTGGTGTCCCAAACAGGCAGTGAGTCTATTCCAATTGTCTGGAACCAAACGAGCGTACCAGTGCTTGTGTTGCCATTAAGGCCGTAAGCAACCTTGCCGTTTGCAAACTCGTCGGCTGTGGCAAATGTGCCACCGTCAAAACTGGCAGCGCTTCCGCTCAAAGCGAAGTTGTTGGTTGCGGTGCCGTTCAAATAGGCTGTAATGCCGCTTGCATAGTTGCTTGCAGTAATATTACCAGTACTGAAGCAGTTGGTTATTTTGGTTGAATTGTTACCCATATAACCGGCAATACCGCCTGCACGGTAGCCGTATGCCTCAACATCGCCTGTGTTGTAGCTGTCGGCTATTGATGCGGTGTTGTCCATATAACCTGCAATACCACCCGCATAAGCATAATTACCTGTATTGTTGCCGGCGCTTGAATAAACCCTACCGGCGTTGTAACTGTTGGTTATTCTGCCGTATGCCTGATAGCCGCAAATGCCGCCTACATACTGATAGTAGCCGCTGACATATCCAATGTTGTAGCAGCTGTCAATCAATGCCGACGAACTGCCCAAACGCCCACAAATGCCGCCGGAGTAACTATACTGGTAACTTGCATAAACCGTAGCTTCGTTGTAACAGTTGGTTATCTGAGCCGAGCTGTTAACGTATCCGGCAATACCAGCTACATATTCGTAACCTTTCAGATAAGAGTCAACCACACCAACATTCTTTATAGTCGGGCCGCCGATGTAACCGAACAAACCAACATACGAAGTGTTTGCATCGTTGAAATACAATCCGCCAACAGTATGTCCGTTGCCGTCGAAGGTGCCGTAATAATTATAGCTGCTGGTGCCTATCGGCGTCCAAGCGGCAAAGTTGCTACCGTCGCCGTTAAGCTCTGTGCCGTTCAGAACATTGCTGTTGACTGTGATGTTGTTCAACAGTACACCTTTGATTGAGGTAGAGCCACTGTTGACCATATCGGCAAAGCCGTAGAGTTGTGCGGCGTTACTGATTGCATAGTAGCCCACATATTTCTCGTCAAGGCCAAGGCTGTCGGCAATGGCTGAAGTCGCGACATACAACGGAGCGGTGAGATAGTGACCGCAATCGGGGCATTGACCCAGAGCGTTGCAAGTGCCGTGCTCCTTCTCGGCCACATTGGAGTAAACCGGGCACGGAGCCGACAGATAAACAATGGCGTGAGTGGTGTCGTAAACCGGGAGCAGGTCGGTGCCAATGTTCTGGCGCCAAACTACTGTGCTGTCGCTCTTGCTTGCGTTGAGCAGATAAGCAACACGGCCGTTGGCAAACTCCTCGGCTGTGGCCGATGAACCACCGCCAGCGGTCGATGCGCTGGTATTCAGATAATAGCAGTACGATTGTGAACCGCCGCTTCCGTTAATGGCCCGGTAATAGCTTGAACCCGTAACCGTTCCAATATTGTAGCACCTGATTTGAGTTCCATAGTATCCGCAGATACCGCCAGTATAATAGTAACCATTTACCGCGCCTGCATTGTAGCAGTTGGTTTGTGTTCCATACATTCCGCAGATACCGCCAGTATAATAGCTGCCTCCTACTATCTTGCCTGCATTGTAGCAGTTGGTAATTACACCATAACCGCCGCTAATGCCGCCAACGTAATAATAAGAGCCATAAACATAACCTGCAAAGTGGCAGTTGGTTATGTTGGTTCCGTTTGCATAACCGGCAATACCACCAATATTTTGGTATCCCCTAATATAAGAATCCTCAACACCAACATTCTGAATGGTTGCGCTGCTGGTGTAGCCGAACAAGCCAACATACGATTTTGAAGTGTTGTTCAGATACAAACCGCTGATGGTGTGACCCTGGCCATCGAATGTTCCCTTATAGGTTATCGACGATGTGCCAATCGGTGTCCACTCAACAGCCGGATTGCCGTTGAGTGTGCCGTCCTCGGTCAGGACATTGCTGTTCAGAACAATGTCGGCCATAAGCTTGCCTTTGATGGCTGCACTGTCGGCATAGGTGTTCACCTGTTGTGCGAACCACATCAGATGACCAGCATTTTCAATCTCGTACCAGCCATCGACAAGAGCCGGAGCTGTAGTGGCGTGGCAATAGATGCAGAAGCCGTCGGCGCCGAAATGGTGTTGCTGAGCGCCTGTCGTATCGTTAGAGAACGGACACGGAGCCGAAGCGTAAACCTTGCCGCTAGCGGTGTCGAGAACCGGGAATGCGTCAACCGAAAGTGTCTGGCGCCACAACGAGCCGCCATCGACCGTATCGTTGAGCAAGTGGGCAACACTGCCGTTTGCGAACTCGGTCGCCGTGCGGAACGATGCGCCAGTGTTGGCTAACGACGCACTGCCGGTCAGAACATAGCACTTGGCTATTGTTCCGGCATTATAACCGGAAATACCATATATGTAGCTGCCCGAAGACAAAAGAGTACCGGCAAAGTAGCTGTTGCTTATGGTGCCGCTCTCCAGATAACCGCAAAGACCGCCAGAGTAGCTGCCCGAATTGACTGTTGCCAGGCTGTAGCAGTTTGCTATCTGAGTATTGCCTGACATACGGCCGACAATACCGCCAACCTGCTGATTGGCATTAATGTAAGAGTCAATCAAACCAACATTACTGATGGTTGCGTTATTGGTATAGCCAAACAAACCGACATACGTTGTGTTGATATTGTTGAAATACAAACCGCTGATGGTGTGGCCCTGGCCGTCGAATGTTCCCTTATAGGTTATCGACGATGTGCCAATCGGTGTCCACTCGAACTCTGGCGAGCCTTTGAGTGAACCGTTGGTGTTCAAAACGCTGTCGTTCACCACAATGTCGGCTGTCAAACGTCCCTTGATGCTTGCGCTGTCAGCATAAGCGTTGACTGTCTGTGCAAACCAGTAGAGCTTGCCGGCGTTGTCAATCTCATACCAGCCATCGACAAGCGACGGTTGTGTTCCGCTTCCGCAGACTGAGCAGAGGCCAATCTCGTTGAAACTGTGCTCGCGCACGCCTGTAGTGTCGTTCGAATAAGGACACGGAGCCGAAGTGTAAACCTTGGCGTGAGTGGTGTCGAAGAGCGGATAAGCGTCCTCGCCGAGAGTCTGGAACCAAGTGGTGCCGCCGCTTACCGAGTCGTTGAGCCAGTAAGCCACCTTGCCGCTTGCCAACTCGGCTGCCGAAACAAAGGTGCCACCATTGCTGCTCGATGCGGTGCCTTTCAAAACATAGTTTGTACTTACAGTTCCACTGTATCGGTAACCACAAATACCACCAACATTGCTGTTTGCCGTAACAATACCAATGTTGTAGTTTTTAGTTATTGTGCCGTAATTTTGATAGCCGCAGATGCCTCCGGCATATCCGTATGCTTTCACATTACCCAAGTTGTAGCAGTTGGTTATTTGGTTACTTGAATTACTCATATAACCAACAATGCCACCCGCATAGTAACCCTTGGCTTCAACATCGGCAGTATTGTAGCTGTTTCTTATTGATGCCGAGTTATTTATATAGCCTGCGATGCCGCCCACATAGGCGTTGCTGCTTGTGCTGTTGTACGAGTTCGAGTAAATCTTGCCCGTATTGTAGCTATTCTTTACTGTGCCATTGCCCGCACGGCCGCAAATGCCGCCTACATAGCTACCGTAGGCACTGATGAATCCTGCGTTCGTGCAACTGTCAATCACTGCCGATGAGCTTTCAATATTTCCGGCAATACCGCCAACATAATTCTCACTGTTGTAAGCGGAATAAACAGTTGCCGCATTGTGGCAGTTGCTTATCTGTGCGCTGCTGTAGATGTAACCGGCAATGCCTGCCACATACTGCCTACCTTCAATATAAGAATCCTCAATGCTGACATTCTTAATGGTCGGGTAGCTCACGTAGCCGAACAAACCAACATAGTCAGCATACTCATCGTTGAAATACAAACCGCTGATGGTGTGGCCGTTGCCGTCGAAGGTGCCGGCGTACTGGCGGTTGTTGTTGCCAATCGGTGTCCAAACGGCAAAGCTGCTGCTGCCGTCGCCGTTGAGTGAGCCATCTGCTGTCAGGACGTTATCGTTAACCACAATGTTGTCCAGCAGAACAGCCTTGGCATTGGTTGCGCCGCCGTTAACCTGATTGGCAAACCAATAGAGCTGTGCGGCATTTTCAATAGCATAGAATCCGACATAATCACCGCTCAGACCAAGCGAGTCGGCAATGCCGGCTGTCGCCACAAAGAGCGGAGTAGCAAGATACTTGCCGCAATCGGGGCACTGGCCCAGAGCGTTGCAAGTGGCGTGCTCTTTCACACCGCCCGGAGTGTTGCTGCAGATTACATCGCAAGGAGCGGTGGCATAAACCACGGCGTGGGTGGTGTCCCAAACAGGCAGCGAGTCGGTGCCAATGGTCTGGAACCAAACCACGTTTTCGCTCGTCTTACCATTAAGGCTGTAGGCAACTAATCCGTTTGCAAACTCATCGGCAGTGGCAAACGAGCCACCATAGCATTCGGGAGCAGTTCCGCTCAAAGCGTAGTTGTAAGCTGTAACGCCAAACTTGTTGCCCGCGATGCCGCTTGCATAGCCGTTTGACGTAACGGTTCCAACATTGTAGCAGTTGGTAATCTGAGCTGTTGAATAATTCACATAACCTGTAACTCCACCAGCATAGCTGCTAGTAGTCTTGACACTGCCGCTGTTATAGCTGTTGGTTATGGTTCCATAATCCTGGCCTCCGCTAATGCCGCCGGCATTGCCGTTAGTTGCCTCAACCTCACCATTGTTGTAGTTGTTGGCTATTGTGCCAACATACAAATATCCGCTAATACCACCAGCATTTCCCCTTGCTTTGACATTACCTAAGTTGTGGCAGTTGGTTACTTGGTTGCCAGAGTTATTCATTTGACCAACAATACCTCCTACACGATAACCGTATGCCTCAACATCGCCTGTGTTGTAGCAGTTGGTTATCGATGCAGTGTTGTTCATATAACCGGTAATACCACCAACATAAGTTGAACTACCCGTGCTGTTGCCAGCGTTTGAGTAAACCTTGCCAGCGTTGTAGCTGTTGGTTATTGTGCCGTAATTTTGATTACCGCAAATGCCGCCCACATACTGATAGTAGCCGCTGACATAACCTGTGTTGTAGCAGCTGTCAATCACTGCCGACGAGTTGCTCAAATATCCGCAAATGCCACCAGCACAACTGCTGCTATTGCCGCTAGCATAAACCGTGGCATTGTTGTAGCAGTTGGTTATATGAGCCGAATTGCTGATATATCCAGCAATACCGCCTACATATTGGAAACCTTTGATATAGGAGTCAACCAAACCAACATTCTTTATTGTCGGATTGCTGACGTTGCCAAACAAACCAACATACGACGTGCCTGTATTGTTGAAATACAAACCGCTGATGGTGTGTCCGTTGCCGTCGAAGGTGCCATAATAATTGTAGCTGCTGTTGCCTATCGGTGTCCACGTGCGGAGAGCGGTGTCGGCACCGGCAATCGGCGAGCCGTCAACAGTCAGTACGTTGTCGTTGACAACAATGTCGGCCAGCAGAACAGCTTTGGCAGCGCGGTTGGTGTTGCTGTTAACCAAATTGGCAAACCAGTAGAGGTGAGCCGCATTCTCAATAGCGTAGAATCCAACGTAATCGTCGCTCAAGCCAAGGCTATCAGCCATTGCCGCATTGGCAATAATTGATACCGGCAGATACTCGTGGCAAACGGTGCACTGACCAAAGTCGTCGTACTGATGCTCAAGGGTTGTGTCACTATTGGCGTACACAACGCGGCAGGGCTGCGAAAGGTAAACCAAAGCGTGTGTCGTATCCAGAACCGGCAGCGAGTCAACCGTTCCGCTCAAGTTCTGGCGCCAAGTGGCGGCTCCGTTAACCGAGTTGTTGAGCTTGATGGCAATCTTGCCGCTTGCAAACTCATCGGCTGTGGCGAATGTGCCGCCGTTGCTGTTTGTTGCGCTGCCGTTCAGAACATAGTTGTTGGTGTAAGTGCCAGTGTAATTCATATAGCCAACAATACCTCTGTTGGTATTATTGTATGCAATAATATTTCCACTGTTATAGCAGTTGGTAACTTTGGTAGAACTGTTATTCATATAACCAACAATGCCGCCAGCGTATGTGGCCGGTGATTCAACTATGCCTGTGTTGTAGCAATTGTCAATCGAAGCCGTATTATTGATTAATCCGGTAATACCGCCAACTTCAGAATAATAACTCTTGTTGTTTTGAGAGTATGCATAAATCTTACCAGTGTTGTAGCAATTGGTTATTTTGCCGTATTTCTGGTAACCGCAAATGCCACCGACAATGTAGCCTCTGGCATCAACATATCCGGCATTATAGCAGTTTTCAATTACTGCCGATGAGTTGTTCATATATCCGCAAATACCACCGGCATTGCTTTCACCATTGAAGTTGGCGTAAACCGTTGCCTCGCTGTAGCAGTTGGTTATTTGGGCTCCGCCGTTAACATATCCAACAATACCGCCTACAAGTTGATTACCCTTCATATAGGAGTCAACCAAACCAACATTCTTTATTGTCGAGTTGTTGATATAGCCGAACAAACCTATGTAATTACCGCCGTTGGGATAATTACTGTTGGTTGTATTGTTGAAATACAAACCGCTGATGGTGTGGCCTTGACCGTCGAATGTTCCGGCATATTGGTAGCTGCTGGTACCAATCGGTTTCCAAACAGTGAGCAATGTGTCGGCGCCGCCAATAAGCGAGCCTTCGGCATTCAAGACGCTGTCGTTCAGAACAATGTCGGCAACCAGCTTACCATTGATGTTTGTCTTGCCAGAGTTAACCTGCTCGGCGAACCAGTAGAGCTGGTGTTTATTCTCAATCTCGTACCAGCCATCGACAAGCATCGGGAACTCTTTGGTGCCGCAGACTGAGCATACACCATTGACAAATGTGTGAGGAGCGTCGGCCATATCATTCACAAATACCGAGTCGCAACCCATATAAACCGTACCGTGGCTGTTGTCGAGAACAGGCAGAGAGTCGATGGTACCGCTCAAATTCTGATGCCAAGTGGCGGCGCCGTTTATCGAGCCATTGAGCTGGAAGGCGATTAAGCCGCTTGCAAACTCATCGGCAGTTGAGAACAATGTTCCATTATTAAGCTCAGGCGCACTGCTGCTCAGAACATAGCAGTTAGTTATGTTGCCACTTAACAAATTACCGCTGATACCTTTTGCATAGCTGTTTGCAGTAATAACACCAGCATTGTAGCAATTGCTTGTTTTACCATTATACTGATAGCCGCTGATGCCTCCAGCAAATTGGTTGGCTTTAACACTTTCCAAATTGAAGCAGTTGGTTACTGTGTTGCCGGAGTTGTTACTCATATAACCTACAATACCACCAGCGCAATAGCCGCATGACTCAACATCACCTGTGTTGTAGCAGTTGGTTATAGATGCAGTGTTCATATAACCAGAAATACCACCGACATACGCATTATTACTTGCGCTGTTGCCAGCGCTTGAGTAAACCTTACCGGTGTTGTAACTGTTGGTTATTGTACCATAATTCTGATAGCCGCAAATGCCACCTACATATTGATAGTAGCCGCTGACATATCCAGTGTTATGGCAACCGTCAATCACTGCCGACGAGTTGCTCAAATAGCCGCAAATGCCTCCTGCATTACTGCTGCTATTGCCGCTTGCATAAACAGTGGCCGCATTGTAGCAGTTGGTTATATGAGCCGAACTGCTAACATATCCGGCAATACCGCCTACATATTGGCCACCCCTGACATAGGAGTCAACCAAACCAACATTCTTAATTGTCGGGCTGCTGACGTAGCCGAACAAACCAACACACGAAGTGCCAGTGTTGTTGAAATACAAACCGCTAATGGTGTATCCGTTGCCATCGAAGGTGCCATAATAAGCGTAGCTGCTGGTGCCAATCGGTGTCCAGACACGCAGAGCGGTGTCGGCACCGGCAATCGGTGAGCCGTCGGCTCTCAAGACACTGTCATTAACCACAATGTCGGCCAGCAGAACTGCTTTGGCAGCGCGGTCGGTGTTGCTGTTAACCAAATCGGCAAACCAGTAGAGGTTGGCCGCGTTCTCAATGGCATAGAATCCAACATAATCGTCGCTCAAGCCAAGGCTGTCGGCAATTGCCACATCGGCAACAAGTGTTGCGGGCTTATATGCGCCGCAGACGGTGCACTTGCCGAAAGTGTCGAACGTGTGAGGATTGTCGATAACCGTGTTGCCGTAGAGTGATGGGCACGGCTGTGATGTGTAAACCACTGCGTGAGCGGTGTCGAATACCGGCAGCGAGTCGGTGCCAATAGTCTGGAACCAAATGAGCGTGCCGTTGCTTGTGTTGCCGTTGAGAGCGTAAGCAATTTTGCCGCTTGCAAACTCATCGGCTGTTGCAAACGTGCCGCCGTAGCTGTTAGCTGCGCTTCCGCTCAAAATATAGTTGCCACTGTATGAAGCACTATTGGCCGAACCATAGATGCCGCCAACGAAACTGTTGCCAGTAACATTACCTGCATTGAAACACTTGCTTATTGTGCCGTAGCGTACAAAACCGCAAATACTGCCAGCATATTGGTTTGCCGTAACACTTCCCAAATTGTAGCAGTTGGTTACTCGGTTGTTTGAGTTATACATATAACCGATAATGCCGCCGGCATAGTAACCGTGTGACTCAACATCGCCTGTGTTGTAGCTGTTGGCTATCGATGCCGAGTTGGTCATATAACCTGCAATACCACCGGCGTGAGCACTATTAGTTGTGCTGTTGCCAGCATTTGCATATACCCTGCCAGTATTGTAGCTGTTGGTTATTGTTCCTCGATACTGATAGCCGCAAATGCCACCCGCATAACGGTTATAAGCATAAACATAACCAGTGTTGTAGCAGTTGTCAATCGATACGTTGTCGTTATTTAACACACTGCCGCAAATGCCCCCGGCAAAGCTGTCGCCATTATAATTAGCGTAAACAGTTGCCGCATTGTAGCAGTTCGATATTTTGGCTGCACCATTAGAATATCCGAAGATACCGCCAACATATTGATTGCCCTTGATGTATGAGTCAACCAAACCAACATTCTTTATTGTCGGGTTGTTGACATAGCCGAACAAGCCAACATACGATGTGCTTGTATTGTTGAAATACAAACCGCTGATGGTGTGACCTTGGCCATCGAATGTTCCGGCATACGCATAAGAGCTGGTTCCCATCGGTGTCCAAATGGTCAGAGCAGTATCAGCACCTTCAATCGGTGTGCCGTCGGCTTTCAAAACACTGTCGTTCAGAACAATGTCGGCAACCAGTCGGCCGTTTATGCTGTTGTAGCCCTCATTCACCCTTGCGGCAAACCACTTAAGCTCGGTGGCATTGTTAATCTCATACCAGCCATCGGTAAGCAATGGTACGTTTACGCCTTTTCCACATCCGGTGCAGACTCCATCAACATAGTTGTGCTCTTTCTCGACAACCCCTTCGTTTGAATACTCTCCCGGGCACGGCTCCGAGCGGTAAACCCTACCGTGCGAGGCATCGAGAACGGGCAGTGAATCGGTGCCTAAAGTTTGGTAGAAACCAAGATTTGAGGCCACTTTGCCGCTGGCAAAATCGGCAGCTGTGACAAATGTGCCGCCGTTGGCGGTAGAATTCGACACTGTGCCGTTCAAAATGTAGCAGTTGTTTGCTGTGCCATTATAACTTCCATAAATACCACCGATTGGACTATTTAAACCTTCGACAGTTCCTACAGTGTAACAATCGGTTACTGTACCATTTGAATTATAAGCTGCTATTCCGGCAACATAGCAGCCACCTTTTATTAAACCTTGGTTGTAGCAGGATGTTATTTTACAATTGCTACCCTCACCAAAAATGCCTGCAGCAACATTGCCTGGTGCATTAATAGTAGAAGTATTGTAACAATTTGTTATTGTACCGCCGCTGCTATAACCACATATACCAGCTACGCGCCAACGACCGTGCAGATAAGAATCAACCAAACCAACATTTTTTATTGCAGCTCCATTGGAATAACCAATCAAACCTATTTGGTCACCGCCGTTGGGATAATTACCAGAAGTCGTTTTGTAAAAATACAAGCCACTCACCGTATGCCCGTTGCCGTCGAACGTGCCCGAATAATTGTAGCTGTAGGTTCCAATCGGCGTCCAAGACTTAAAGCCGTTGCCTTTTAGCGAGCCATCAGCATTCAGAACGCTGTCGTTCACCACAATGTCGGCTGTCAACACTCCCTTAATAGAGGTTGAGCCGCTATTAACCAAGGCCGCAAAGCCGTAAAGCTCCTCGGCGGAGCTAATGGCATAGTAGCCCACAAAAGCGGAGTAGTTACTAGCCGTAAAGCCGTAACTGCTGTAATTCTCCGCCGTAATCTGCTGCGGCGCTGCGGATGTTCCGCTGTATGCCGCCCACGTAGTCAGCGTGCTACAGAACACTGCTAACATTGTCAAGAAAAATTGTAGAATTCTTCTCATAATTAATTAAAATTTAAAGGTTTATAAAACTTCATATTAAATCTGCGTTTTTCGAGATAATATTCAACAATGCGATTTCAGCAGTTAGTCCAACTCTGATGCAATCGCACTTTTCAAAAAAATTTGTTCACTTTCCGTTTTCGCACGGCCGGCATCAGTAAGTCCCAAAATCCAGTATGGCCGATATGGTGCAGCACAGGGCCACAAGAGTTGTGAGAGTTCCTAAGAACAGACAGATAAAGATTTTCGTCGGTTTCATAGTTTTTTAATTAAAAGGTTAAACATTTATTTTTGTTAGAGTTTTTGCATATCACGTAAGTTGTGAGTTTCAGATTGGCCAGTCGGCAGTAGGCCACTTTCACTTTTCCGTTCGCGCCTTGCGCCTTGTTCCGGAGTTCTTTAACAAGTTCCATTTTTTCCATAGTTTTTAATTATCGTTAAGGTTGGTTGCTGTCAGCACTTCAAATGTCGGAAGGTGTTTTCGTTAAAAAAAACGCCAAAGTGCATATGGTGGGTTTGAACTATTGAACGGCGGGTTTGAACTATTGAACGGCGGGAATTCCATGATTATCGGCAGAGAAAAAAAGCGATTTACGAGCGAAAAACGGCCGTTTTTGCATAAATATACAATCGAAAATGCGGATTTTTGCCTCAAGCTGAAAAAACTGAATCGGAAACTCACCAATCCAAATAAATGTATCAAACAGAATTTAGCTTGGTTCGGGATTGGTTTGGATAAGGAACAAGCCGCTTTAAAAATGTCCGTAGGACATCCATATCGGTAGAAAAATCAAATCCGCCAACCGGAACACCCTCGTTATGGTTTGCATTCCATCTTTCAAGAAAAATGTCCGTAGGACATTCATATCGGTAGAAACAAACAAACCCAAGAGCATCAACCCCGTCAGGGGTTGCATATCAACCTTTTCCGCGAGGTGATATGCAACGCCTACGGCGTAGAACCCAATTGCTTGCAAAAATTTCTACCGATATTCCTCCCCTCTGGAGAGTTTTTTTCGTCAAATCATTAAAACGGCGGTGTTGCGTTAATGTTTAAAAAGGTTTCATATAAATCTGACACATAATATATTATAGGAATCCTTTAATTTTTCGATTTGACACACGCATACAATGCACAAGCGAACCGTGAGCGCCCCCGAAAATTTTTTGAAAAAAAGTTTTGCAAATTAAAAACGCGCGTCTATTTTTGCACCCGCAATTGAGGGACATACCTAAGGTTGTTGGAAAATTCCTCTTTAGCTCAGTTGGTTAGAGCACCTGACTGTTAATCAGGGGGTCCTTGGTTCAAGTCCAAGAAGGGGAGCAAGAAGGTCGATGATGAGTCGGCCTTTTTTGTTGTAAATCAGTTTTTTGCGCCCGGCAAAAGTCCGTAGGACTTAATCTGCATAACCGCGGGTGAGCGAAGCGTAACCCGTGGAGGCCTATCACACCTCGAAATACAGTCCGGAGGACTGAACCCCGTCAAGGTTCACTCTTTCAGAGTGCGGTCTTGTGCGCGTTCTTGTCCGGCAGTTGCGCTTCGCTTACAGCCGGTTATGCAAATCACGCCTTTCAGGCGTTTTTGTAAAATTTTGTTTCCAAAATTTCCTTCAATTTCCGCCCGCAGGGCGCATAACAAATCTATCCGCCCGCGAGAAAAACCCGGTTAGTGAGACCCATTAAAAATGTCCTTCCAGCCCGTGACGTTCAAATCTCATAAAACCGCCAAAAAAACCGTTGTAAAAATCCCGTAGGACTGATTTTATTCGCTATACTTGTACATCTTTTTTTAATAACTACTTAAACTATATTTAAAATGAAAAGAATTTTTTTGGCATTTGCAGCTTTGACTTGCGTTGTAGTATGTCTTTCTTCTTGCAGCAAAGAAGATTTTGAGGAACAACTTTATGAAGGAAGTGAGGCGGTTGCCGGCACTGTTGGCGCGGCACAACCAGTCTCTCACGATTTGAGAACCCACGTGGTGGCTGTGGCCGCAGGTGGAAAAGATTCGATGGACGGCAAGGCGGAGGATGTTGCAAAATAATGGTAAAATTTGTTCCACAGCGCACCCCAAAAGGTTATCTTTTTGGGGTGTTTTGTTGATGGAACAATACAATATGTTAACCATAGATTTTAAAAAATGTGGCATTATTGTTTTTAATACATTTACTGCACTAAAAAAAAGATTTTATGGGCAAACATATTCTTATTCTGATTGTGGCGTTTTTTATGCTAATACTGCCGCAACTCGCCTTTTCTCAAGTTTCTGAGGACGAAAAATTTGTTGACCCCAACCAACCCAAAATCGACAGCTTATTGAATGCTATAAAGCCCGATTCACCAAACACCACAAAGGCGGAGAATTACTCAATGGTGGCGACTATGACTTGTAATTTAGACACAAGTCTGAAGTATGCATTTTATGCAATCGATTATTGTGATGAAACAAATCCAAAATGTGACTCTCTTTTGGCTAACAATTACTCAAGAATCGCTTTGGCATATTATATGAAAGACGAATCGCGCAAAGCACTTACATACCGTTTTATGGCGGCTGACATCTATAGCAAGCTGTCAAATAAAAGAACTGAAGCAATCACATTTTTGCACATAGGCAATTGTTATCTTGATTTGAATATTAGAGATAGTATTTTTTTCTACTACAACAAGGCAATAACTTATTTTACTGAAGCACAAGACACCAGCCTCTTGATGGCAACATACAATAATTTGGGTCTAATATATAGCAATATGTCGTTGTATTCCAATGCTGTAGAAAACCATCAGAAAGCGTTATACTATACTTTGGCCACAAACGACACACTGCAAATTGCACGTTGCTATTGTTACCTGGGCAGTGCCCTTTGTAATCAATCGGATTCACTTGTTGGCATTGCAATCGATAATCTAACCAAGTCGGTACGTCTGTATGAATCAAAAGAAACAGCAAAATACATTGATGTTGAAGAGAAACACAATGCTTATATGCTACTTGCCGATGCTTATATCAAGGCGGCGAAACTGACAGGGGAGAGAAACTACGCCGACAGTTGCTATTTATATATCAAAAAAATCGGCAACTATTATTTGGCAGTTGGTTCAATTGCCCATTATGTCCATTGCCGATACACTTATGTGGATTATCTTATATTCTGCAAAAAATACAACGACGCTCTTACCGAATTACTTAAACTAAAGAAATACCTTACTGATGACCGCTCAACAACCGCCTACGGGGATTACTATAACTATCTTTACGAAGTCTATTCGCACCTTGGCGACTACCGCAACGCTTTAAAGTGCCACGAGAAATATATGGAGTACAAAATGGCGTTTGTGAACGACAGCACACTGAACACAATAAAAGACGCCGAGGTGGAGCGCGCGCATATGTTAGACTCCGTCAACCACCACTACGAAACGCTCCGCATTGCGGCCGAGCACCAGAACGAGATGCACCGGCAGCGCGCGAAAATGGTGGCGTTTATATTGGTTGCCATAGTCTTCGCGTTCATTTTTGTGGTGCTTTTCTTCTACTACAGAACTTTGCGCGAGAACGAGGAGAACAAACTGCGACGGAAGGCGCTTGAGGTTGAACGAACCCTTCTTCGCACACAGATGAACCCGCATTTCATCTTCAACGCGATGAACTCGATACAGAGTTTCATCATCTCGAACAACACCGCCGACGCCGAGCGCTATCTGTCGAAATTCGCCAAGCTGATTCGTATGATTCTCGACAACTCCACACGCCAGGCGGTGCTGCTGGCCGACGAGCTGCAATCGCTGCGCCTCTACCTCGACCTTGAGCAGGTGCGCTTTTCGGGCAAGTTCGGCTACGACATTGATGTTGACGACAACGTTGAGGACGACCTGATAAGCGTTCCGCCGATGCTGATTCAGCCGTTTGTTGAGAACGCCATCCTCCACGGCCTGATGCACAAAGAGGGCAAGGGAATGATAAAAATCCACCTGACCGACAACGGCGACAACACGCTCACCTGCACAATCACCGACAACGGCATCGGGCGCAAGGCCGCCGCGGCCTACAACAGCGAGCACCGCGACAAGGCTCACAAGTCAATCGGTATGCAGCTCACCCGCGACCGCTTGCAGGACCTGAACAGCGCCGTCAGCCCGAAGTTCACCTGCCAGATTACCGACCTTGAGGACGAGGCCGGCAACGCTCTCGGCACCCAGGTGACAATTGTTCTGCCGATTGTGGACGAAAACGCGCAGGCGTAGCCGATTGGGCGCGCGGTGTCGGCGTGAACCAAAAAAGAGACATCGTTTTGAAAAACGTTTATTAAATTTGGCTCGTTTTGATTGAAATGTGCAACAAACGGGGGCGGTGTGCTGTCTCCGAAAATAAAAACGCAGGTATGAAGAGATATTTGATTGCAGGCATATTGGTTGCTGCGTTCGGCATTGCGGCAGTGGCTCAGGAAAATCCGAAAATCAGCCATAAGAGCTTCTTCAGCTCGCCCGTCGGCCTCGACGAGGCTAAGGAAAGTCTGAAAAAAGGCGAGAAATACTATGAAAAGGGCTTCGGGTTGTACGACGAGGCGCTGAAATATTATATGAAGGCCTACCACTACAACAACCGCAATGCGGCCCTCAACTACAAAATCGCCGTCTGCAACCTGGCGGGCAACAGCCGCGAGGACGCGCTCGACTTTCTGCTGAAAAGCGAGCCCGAGGTGGCCAAAGACTACTACTATATGCTCGGCCGCGCCTATCAGTACAACAACCGGTTCGACGAGGCCGTCGGCGCCTTCCGCAACTACCTGCAGGGCTGCTCGTTCATCGACCGCGCCAACAACACCAAAAAGGTGGAGCAGGCCATCCGCGAATGCGAGTTCGGCAAGCAGATGATTAAAGACACCGTGGCTGTTTTCATCAACAACCTGGGGCCGCTCATCAACACCTATTACGACGAGTACAACGCCCTGCTGAGCGACCAGTCGCAGCGGATTTACTTCACATCGCGCCGGCCGCGCAAGGAGCCGCGCAAACGCGTGTCGAGGTACAAGTTCAAAGAGCAGATTATGTGCGCCGAAAACGCGATTGACCAGGAGTGCGACAAAGTGTGGTTCGAGGACGACCTGAAATCGAGGAAGAACATCAGCGTGGCCGGATTCAGCAAAACCGAGGAGCGCATCTACTTCTACGAGGGCAAGAGCGGCAACGGCACGCTCAAAACCGCCGTTATGGGAGAGAAGGGCTGGACCAAGGAGCGCGAGCTGAAAGGCGGCGTCAACCACATTGCCTACAAAGAGGGCGCTGTGAGCATCGACGCCGGCAACAACATCTACTACATCACCAACCACCGCGGCGGACGGGGAGGCAGCGACATCTGGTATGCCGAATACAAAAAGAAAAACCGCTGGCGCAAGCCGCGAAGCCTCGGCGCACCCGTCAACACGCCGTTCGACGAGATTAGCGTGGCGGTCGCGGCCGACGGAAAGACGCTTTACTTCGCCTCGAACGGCCACCTGGGAATGGGCGGGTTCGACATCTACAAATCGGTGAAGAACGACGACGGCACCTGGAGCGAGCCCGTGAACCTCGGCTTCCCCATCAACAGCCCCGCCGACGAGATTTTCTACCAGCTCACCGCCAACCCCGACGTGGCGCTCTACTCAACAATGCGCAAGGGCGGCTACGGCGGATTCGACATCTACTCAATTGTGAACGACAACCGGCAGCCGTTCTTCTACGAGTGCTCGGCCATTGATGCCGACGAGATGGAACCGCTTGAGGTGTCGGTAACCATCAGCGACGCCATCGGCATACCGCTGAAAACCGGCGAGGCCCACAGCACCGACCGCCCGTTCCGCTGCCGTTTCGACGACAAGGGCTTCTACGTTGTGAGCCTGAACCGCGAGGGCTACAAGTCGGTGACAGACACCATTGTCTGCCCGCAGCAGAAAAAGGAGACGGTGAAGAAACTCTTTGTTCTTGACAAGCTGCGCCACCCGTTCACCATTGCCGGAACCGTCACCGACACCGACAAGGGCACACCCGTGCAGGCCACCATATTGCTGAAAGACGCGCGCGGCAACGTCATCGGCAAAACCACTTCGAGCCCGATGACCGGAAACTACGCCTACTCGCTGGCCGACAAGGCCGATTTAACAATCTCGGTGTCGGCACCCGACTACGCGCAGGCCGAGAAGGAGGTTAAGGCCGCTTACACCGGAGCCAATGCCCGCGAGGATTTCAAGCTCAAATGCACCAGGGTTGACTATGTTGTGCGCGGCCGCGTCACCGAGGAGGACCAGCAGACACCGCTGCGCGCCGCGCTCATATTCTACGAGGCCGGCAAGCACGATGCCGAGACCATTGTCGTCAGCGACAGCCTGAGCGGCAACTACAATGTCACGCTCAAGACCAACAATTCATATATGGTTGAGGTTGAGGCCAATATGCACTTCTTTGTGAACGACGCCATCAACTTTGGCGAGAATGAGGCGCTTGTAGTGCGCAACTATTCGCTCAAGAAGATGGAAACGGGCGCCAAACTGGTGATTGAGAACATTTTGTTCAACTCGGGCAATGCCACGTTGAAACCGCAGTCGTTTGAGTCGCTCAACAAGTTTGCCGAGCTTCTGCGCAAAAACCCAACGGTGCGCATCGAGGTTTCGGGCCACACCGACAACACCGGCTCGGCGTCGCTCAACAAAAAACTCTCGAAAGACCGCGCCCTCACCGTCAAGAACTATCTGGTTAACAAAGGAATAGAAGACGAACGCATAACATACGCCGGCTACGGTTTTGAGCAGCCCATAGCGCCCAACACAACGCCCGAGGGCCGCGAGCAGAACCGCCGCGTGGAGATTAAAGTCATTAAATAACAAACTGATTTGCCGATTGTTGCAAGAAAAGAACAAACTGAAAATTTATTCAGCACTTGTTAAAATTTAATTATATTTGGCGCGAATTTTTATTGTAACCTACTCATTACTATGAAGAAACTAAGTTTAATGATGCTGCTTGCGGCGGGATTATTGTTGCCTGCCGGCTGCATAAAAGACGAGCCGGAGATTGATAGCCTCGACTACACCCGGCCTTTGAACATTGCCGCACCTATCTCGGTAATTTCATCGGACTATTACACGTTTCTGAAACGCATTGCCCACAACAAACCCGATAATGCGCCTGAAATACGTGAAGACGAAGACGGTTTGTTGTACGTTGTTTACACGAAAGACTACGAGGTGAAGTGGAACGACGTGCTGAACCTGAATGACATTTTCTGGAACACAATGACGCTGATGCCGCTGGTTGAAGGCAACCGAATCTACCAGACAATGGAAAACCGCGTGCTGCTGAACTCCGACAGCACCCAGCGCATCGACTCGGCCATTATCGACCAGACCATAATGACCGTCAAGGCTGAGCCGATAGATGTTTTCGGCACCGGAACGCTGACAATCCCCGAGTTCCGATACAACGGCGACACACTTAAAGTGGAATGGCTGCTGAGCGAGGGAGTCAACACAACCGTTGACCTGAAAGGCTACGAGATGGTTCCAAGCCAGACGGCCGACTCAAGCTACGTCACCCCGACGCTCGTTTTGTCGGGCAGAGCAACCTCCACATCGCTCGACACTTATTTCGACTTCGATATGTCGATGACCGAGATTGTGCCGCAGGTGATTTTCGGCTATTTTGGCAGCAAGGAGGTTTACAACCGCGATTCCGATATGGGTCTCGATTTCTTCGACTCATACGATTTTACTGAAAACATTGAATTTACGGGTGCCTACATCGGCCTTACCGTCGATAACTGGACCGGAACGCCGTTCGACGTCACAATGGATATTATGCGTTTTGTGACCCGCGACGCCGACTCAATGCAAATCAACTTCTTCAATATGGACAACACCTTGTATGTTGAGGAGGTGAATCACGACGACTACCGCGCCAACGGCAATTTCGACCCAAGGCACAACGAGTACACGCTCGACGAATCGACATCCGACGTCAACTCGCTGCTGCGCTACGACCCCATCAGCTACAAGTACAATATGACCGTGGTTTCGAACCCCCACGGCTCGGCCGACAGCGAGGGCGAGCCGGTGGTTAACTTCCTGACTCAGGAGACAACGCTTCAGTATCACGCCAACATCTATATCCCGCTTTGGATGAGGATTACCGATGTTGACCACACCGATTCGGTTGATTTCGACATCAACAGCATCATCCTCGACAAAGACAACGCCGACTTTGTTGACACAATGGCGCTCTATTTCACCTTCAACAACGGTTTCCCGATAACGCTGGTGGCGCAGGCCTATCTGGCCGACGATGAGGGCAACATTGTTGACTCGCTCTTTGCGCAGAAAGAGGAGGTTTGGTCGATGCCGGCGGTTGACAATGCCAACCGGGTGACCGACAAACGCGCGACAACCTGCAAATCATATCTCGACAGCGAGAAGATTAAAAAATGCTCTGAGGCCGATGTGAAGAAAATCCTGCTCAAATCGGTTGTCAATTCCGGAACGGGCCGCCAGAATGAGGAGTTCTACAAAATCTTCAAAGATTATGGTATGAATATGAAATTCTCATTCGAACTGACAAGCAACCTTTCAAAGAAGAAATAAGTTATGAAAAAGATAATCATTCCTATATTGGCTATGCTGCTGTGGCAAGGCGCCACGGCGCAAACATCGCTCTCGCTGTACTATATGGACAACGTGCCGCAGACCTCGATTCTCAACGTGGCGCGCCAGCCGCGGTGCAATATGTTCATTGCGCTGCCCGGCGTCTCGTTCCGCGCCGAGAGCAACATCAAAGAGTCGGAGCTGTTCCAGAATGTCGACGGCGAGTGGCACTCGTTCCTCGACAAGGCTTTCGACTACAGCGACCTCAACAAACGTTTCAAAAAAGGAGCGCGCATCAACACCCAGACCTATATTAATGTGGCGCAGGTTGGCCTGCGCAAGGAGAAGAGCGCCCTCACAGTGGGCATCGCCGAGCGCATCGACGCAAGTGTGTCGCTGCCAACAGCGTTTGTCACAATGCTCGACAAGGGCTTTGCCGACGGCACAACGCTCGATTTCAGCAATATGCGCCTCGATATGAACATCTACCGCGAGCTGTCGCTGGGATTCTCAATCGCCGCCACCGAGCAGCTCACCGTTGGCGGCCGGTTCAAGTTCCTGAGCGGATTCGCCTCTGTCAAAACCGACATATCGAAATTCGAGGTGACATCAGGCCGCGACCAGTGGCTTTTCAATGTGAACAGCTCGGTGTCGATGTCGTACCCGCTCACCATTAACAAGGCTGCCGACGGCACTTTCGCCATCGACTCTGTTGAGACGAAAGACCTCAGCGCAAGCGAATGGATTAACAAGGCGGTTTGGAACTTTAAAAACCCCGGTGTGGCCATCGACCTTGGCGCCGAGTACAAAATCAACGAGAATTTCAAGGCCTCGGCCGCTCTCAACGACCTTGGCGTGATTCTCTGGACCGACGATATGAACACCATCCACTCCAACTGCTCCTACACGTTCGACGGTGTTGATATGGACCTTGACGATTTCCTGAGCGACGGCACCGATTTCGGAAATATGATTAGCGAGGTGACCGACTCAATAAAAAGCGCTCTGACAAACACCGTGTCGCACGACAAGTTCACCACCCGGACGCGCCCCAACCTCTACCTGGGCGCCGAGTACACGCCGTCGTACAATATGAGCTTCGGATTTGTGTCGCAAACCACTTTCTGGAAGAAAAGCGTGTCGCAGAACTTCAACCTCTCGGTCAACCTCAAGCCGTACACGTTTGTTGGCGTGACAACCGGTCTGAATCTCGACACAAAAGGCTGCTGCACAGCTGATTTCGGCTTCTCGCTCAACCTCGGGCCAATCCAGTACTACCTGATGACCAACGGCATTCCGATTGCCTACCGCCGCCTCAAAATCGACGGCAGCACAACGTTTGCTCCGTACAACGTCTGCGACCTGACCATCAGCACCGGCTTCAACATTATTCTTGGCGCCAAAGGGTTCAAAGACAAGGCGATGAACTCGACATCGAAATTCTGAAAACGGCGCGGCCGCACATAATAAAAGCGAAGGCGGAACTTTTGCAGGGTTTCGCCTTCGCTTTGTTTATTGGTGACGCGCAACTGCCGCGGGAGCGGAGAGCGCTACAGATTCTCGTCCTTCACATACACCAGGAACCATTGGCTGCCAATAAGCTCGAAGCGGCACTCGGTGCTGAACCCCGAACCCTCGACCCAGACGCGCTGTGTGAACGTGGTCTCGGTTTTTTTGTATTCCACCTTGTACTGGCTCTTGTCGATGTCGTAGATGCGGGTGCGCATCATCTGCCAGTTCTGGCGCGTGTAGGGCGTGGTTTTTTCGAGCCCGACCTCGCCGCCCTTGAGCGGGAATTTCACGCGCGAGAGCTGAAAGGCGCTGTCGGTGTGAAAACGGTCGTAGAACTTGTCGAAATCCTCCGCTTTGGCGCTCTTTTTTGGTGCCGCGGCCTCGGTTGCCGAGCTTTTTCCGTTGATTTCGGGTGTTGTTTGCGTTTTCGATGTCGATTTGCAGCCGGCAATGGCCACACAGCAGACCAGAATGTAAAGTAGGCGTCTCATTGATTTGTGGTTTGAGGTTGAACGGTTTTTGAATGAGCTTGTTACGGTTTGCAGGGTGATGAGTGGGGCACCGGCCGCCGTAAACAACAAAAGCCTCCCGTTGTGCGACAGGAGGCTCCTTTATTTTTTAAGAATCAGGCTTATGCCAACGAGTTCACGTGCAAAGCCAAACCCGACTTCAGGTTAGCGGCCTTGTTCTTGTGAATGATATTATTCTTGGCAAGTTTGTCGAGCATAGCAGCTACTTTCGGAAGCAATGCCTCTGCATCGGCCTTAACTGTGGTAGCGCGCAAATCGCGGACAGCGTTGCGGGCTGTTTTAGCATAATACCTATTGTGTTCGTTACGTGTCTCAGTCTGACGAATCCTTTTCTCTGATGACTTGTGATTTGCCATAATGCTTTAAAAATTTAAAAAATTCTGTAGTCGGTAGGGGATTCGAACCCCTATGGCAAGAATGAAAATCTTGAATCCTAACCCTTAGATGAACCGACCATTATAAAGAACAACGCATCAATTCGCTTTGAATTTTAGCGGTGCAAACATACCACTTTTTTCCGAATAAAAAACCGCAACCACAAAAAAAAGATTTTTTCATACATAATATGCGATATATGGTTGTGATTCAGTTAAATATTATCAATTTGGAATGGCTGTTGAAAATTGTTTTTTGCAGGGCGAAGGCTGGCTTGCGGAATGGTGAAATGCGGGTGGCAGAGGAGATAGTGTGAAATCTATTTGGGAAATGGCATCAAAAGTGCGTCCCCCTACGAGCTGATTTTCTTAATGGCGGATTCAATCGATAAGATTGGAACCGAGGACAATGAGAAGTCTTTTATGTTTTCGGTTACAATGAAATCAACGTTTTCATTCTCGGCACACACAATCTGCAAAGCATCTTCAAGGTCTGGTGAACCTAAATTTATGGCATCCGAAAAAAGCGCTGAATCTTCGGATAATATGGTAAAAGAATTGATTAGTAGTTTTATAAAATCAAAACGTTCGTCTGATGTAAAGTGCTTGCGGGTTATGTAAAACAAATCGGTAAGCGAATGGGAACTCACAAACGGCAAAATCTTACCATTAAAACACAGCCGCATAAAATTGGTGGCTTCAGAATGGAATACATTCGTGGGAATCAGCCAATTAGCAATGACATTTGTGTCGACAAACACCTTATATTTAGATTCCATAGCGTTCGTCAAGATATTTGCATTTCTCTTCTTTCAAATCGAATCCTTCACCGACTTTGAGCCGTCCCGTGAAATGATCGAACAACGACATCACTTCTTCATCGCTCATCTTTTGGCGAGAAGGTTTGAAGGAGTTTAATAAAATGTTGATAATCCGGATTTTATCTTCGGTGCCAAGTTTTTGCGCCTCATTAATGAAATGTTGGGCCGTTGCGTATGTCATTTTGAATTCCTCCGAATTTTATCATACAAATTTAGAACATATCTGATAAAAATCAAATTGTTGCCGCTAATTATAACAAACACCGAAGGCGTGACCATATTACAGGCCGGGTTGCGGCTGTTTCCGTAGGTTTCGCTTCGCTCAACCCACGGTTAGTATTGTTGCCGCCTTTCAGGCGGATGATGGTTTTGTGGTTGTCGCTAACGCGAGAAATTTTTAAAAAATGATTTTGAAAATCTTATAAAATTTTGTTTTCAAATTTTCGTGCAATTTCCGCCCGGCGGGGCGTGAAATTATAAACCACACAACACCGTGCAACCACCCCATAAAACACGTAGAGACGCCACATTGTGACGTCTCTACATACCAAATTGAATTCTGCGTTTTCGCCTTATTTCTTCAGCAATTCCTCCATCATCTTCTTCATCTCCGCCATCTGCTGCTCAAGGTTGTCCACCTTGGTCTGAAGGGCGTCTTTCTCGGCTTTCAGCTCGTCTTTCTCTGCCTTCAGCTCTTTCACGGCTTCGATAAGGATTGGGGCAATATTTGAATACTCAACCGATTTGAAACCATCGTCATCGGTGTTGACAAGCTCAGGGAACTCTGCTTCCAACTCCTGGGCTATAACGCCGATGTGTTTCTTGCTGTCGTAGTTGTATTCAATGCTGTCGGCTGAGATGCCTTTGGCTTCGGCCATTTCGGTCTTGTTCTTCCAATAGAAGCTGACACCGCGCAGTTTAAGCACTTTGTCCAACGCTCCGCTGATAGTCTCCACATCTTTCTTCAGGCGGGCATCTGACGAGTTTGCCACAGATGTGCCATAAATTGGACCATTGACATATAATGTATAGTATGAACTATAGCTACGGCCATTTGCAATAGAGAGTTTTTTATCCCAACCATCACCATACATCAAAGTGCCACCTGGATATATCTCCATCTTATAGCTCAAATCACCACTCAAGTAACTTCCTGCGCCATTTCCTATAAAGATATTATATTGTCCTGTTGCGATACTACCGCCAGAGCCATCACCTACACATATATTGCCGTAACCGGTTGTAACATTGTAACCAGCGCGGTCTCCAATAAATGTATTATGGCCACCGTGCATATGATATGTTAGATTATTTCCTGCATAGCGGCCAATGGCTGTATTATAGATACCACCAGTACCTTCAGAGCCTGCACCATAACCCATGTAGGTGCTAAATTGGAATGTAGAACCCGCATTGGCAGCAGCAAGATTTCCGACAACGACGCTTTCTTTCAAGTCAGTTGCTTTATAAGCCGCTTTGTTGCCAATACATACGGCAGATTCGGGGCTTGTAACATTATATGCGGCTTCGTTTCCTATTATTACATTATCGCCACCCACTCCAGGAACATCAGTGCTACTCTCCTCATAATACCTTTCACCTTTAACATTGTATCCTGCCTTATAACCCATAATAATGTTGTTAACAGCGATGCCAATATTGTAACCTGCCTCACGGCCTATGATTATGTTTCGAGCTCCTTCGGTTTGCTTATATCCCGCGTTTGTACCAAGAATCACGTTATCGGAACTTTTTGCCAAGGTATAATTGGTTTTCAGCACTGGATGATAATAGGTCAGATTTCCAGAAGAAGTGGTTTGATAGCCTGCGTTTGTTCCCAAGAACACGTTGTTGCTACCACCTGTATTGCTGTAACCAGCACCATTGCCAAGGAATACGTTGCTGCCGCCAGTTGAGTTGGTGTAACCGGCCTGATAGCCTAAATAAACATTACTTGAGCCTGATGTGTTGTTCCGGCCTGCCCGATAACCCAAAAATGTATTGTAACTTGCCGTATTTGAGTAGCCTGAATAATAGCCGAGGAACACATTGTACTGGCCGGTTGAGTTGGTGTAACCTGCGTGGTCGCCAAGGAACACATTGTAATAGCCGGTTGAGTTGGTGTAACCAGCCAGATTGCCAAGGAATACGTTGCTCTGTCCCGAAATGTTGCTATAACCTGCCGCATAACCCATAAACACGTTGTTGGCACCTGTGGTGTTCGCGTGCGCGGCGTTACGGCCGATGGCTACGTTGCTGCTACCGGTGGTGTTCGCCTTGCCAGCCTCGTCACCAATCATCACATTCGACCGGCCCGAAGTGTTGTTCATACCGGCAAGGTCGCCAATCATAATGTTGCTCATACCAGTGGTTTTCTGTCCTGCCTGACGACCAACAAGAATATTATAATTGGCACTTGTGGTCAGACTTCCGGCGTTGTCGCCAATAATGACGTTCGACGTGCCCGATGTCATTTTCTCCCCAGCCTGGTTGCCAACGGCCACGTTCTGATAGCCAGTAGTGTTGCTGTTGCCGGTGTTGGTTCCGACAAACACATTCTTATAGCCTGATGTGTTTGCCGTACCTGCCGATTTACCAACAAACACGTTGTTGGATCCCGTTGTGTTGGAGTAACCAGAGTTGTTGCCAATGAATACGTTGCTCTCGCCTGTGGTATTGCTGAAGCCAGTCTGATAGCCGATAAACACATCGTCGGTTGATGTTGATGTTGACGCACCTTTGCCAGCCTCCTGGCCAATAGCAATAGTGCGCGTCATTGAATTGGCCAGCTGTGCCGCCGAGTTACCCAAGACAACGTTGCTGCCGCCGGTGGTGTTGGTGGCTGCCGCCTGATAGCCAAGGAAGACGTTGTTGGCGCCTTCGGTGTTGGCAACGCCCGCATTATAGCCGAGGAATACGTTGTTTTCGCCAAGGGTATTGGCCTTACCCGACTGGTAACCCAGGAAAGTGTTGTACGATGCCGTTGTGTTGGCCGCACCCGCATTATAGCCAAGGAACACGTTGTAGTTACCCTCAGTATTGGTAGAGCCCGCACTGTTACCCAAGAATACGTTGTTGGCACCTTTGGTATTGCCTAAACCGGCATTGTAGCCAAGGAATACGTTGTTGGCACCTGTGGTGTTTGCCTTACCCGATTGGTAACCCAGGAAAGTGTTGTACGATGCCGTGTTGGCATAACCCGAATTGAATCCTAAGAAGACATTGTTGCCACCCTCCTTATTGCTATAGCCGGCATAATTGCCAAAGAAGACGTTGTTGCTGCCGGTAGTGTTACTGTATCCTGAACGGTTGCCTTGGAAGATATTGTTGCCACCCGTAGTGTTGCTTCTGCCCGCATAGTTACCCAGGAATACATTGTTGGCACCTGTGGTGTTGGCATAACCGGTATAGTAACCGATAAACACATCGTCGGTTGATGTTGACGATGCAGTGCCGCGTCCGGCGTAATAACCTATGGCAACCGTGCGTGTCATACTTCCTGCCTGATATCCCGCATAACTGCCCAAAGCAACATTATAACTGCCTGTCTTGTTGGAATAACCGGCCTGATTGCCCAAAAACACATTGCTGTAGCCGGTGGTGTTGTTGCGTCCGGCATAGTTTCCTGCAAACAAATTGCTGCCGCCGGAAGTGTTGCTGTAACCTGTATAGTTGCCCATAAACACATTGCTCTCGCCTGTGGTATTGGTGTAACCGGCATTTTTGCCCATAAACACGTTGGCATTGCCATCGGTGTTGTTCTGGCCGGCACCGTTGCCCACAAATGTGTTATCCATTCCATAAGTATACTCCCAGTCTTCATCCTCGTCGTAGTAGGTCTCGGGGGTGGTTTTCTTTCCGGCATCGTAGCCGGCGAAGAAATTCTGCGCAGTGATGTTCATATAGCCTGCGCTACCCTCGTCGCCCTTCTCGGTAACGGCGAAACCGCTCTTGCTGCTGCCGCCCTTACCGGCCACGCCGAAGCCGCTCTTGCTGCCGCCGCCGTTCACATAAACGCGGGTGCTGTCGGATGTAACCTCAAGAACGTCGGAGTCGGTGCCCTTGGTGGCGTCGCGGCCTGTTACAACAAAACCGCTGCGTTTGGCCTTGCTGTCGTCGTTGTCGAAGTGCACCTGGGTGCCGTCGGTGGCCACTTTCAGGTAGTTGGTTTGCTCATCTTTGGTGGCGTCGCGGCCTGTTACAACGAAACCGCTGCGTTTGGCCTTGCTGCCATTGAGCTCGTCATCGATGAAGACTTTCGTACCCTCGTCGTTGATGGCGAAGAAGTTGGTGTTCTCGCCCTCTTTGGTGGCGGCGCGGCCTGTTACCACGAAACCGCTACGGCGGGCTTTGGTGTCGTCGTTGTCAACGTAAACCTGAGTTCCGTCATTGTTAATTGCAAGGAAGTCAGCGTTTTCACCGTCTTTGGTGGCGGCGCGGCCCGTTACCACAAAGCCGCTGCGGCGGGCTTTGGTGTCGTCGTTGTCAACGTAAACCTGAGTTCCTTCGTTGTTGATTGCGAGGAAGTCAGCGTTTTCACCGTCTTTGGTAGCTGCGCGGCCTGTAACCACGAATCCGCTGCGGCGGGCTTTGGTGTCGTCGTTATCGACATAGACCTGAGTACCATCGGTGTTAACCGCAAAATAGTTGTTCGACTCACCCTCTTTTGTGGCGGCGCGGCCTGTTACCACGAAACCGCTGCGGCGGGCCTTGCTTGTGGCGCTGTCGTCAACAAAGACGTGCGTTCCGTCGTTGTTAATTGCAAGGAAGTCAGCGTTTTCGCCATCTTTGGTTGCGGCGCGGCCTGTTACAACGAAACCGCTACGTTTTGCCTTGGTGTCGTCGTTATCAACGTAAACCTGAGTTCCCTCGTTGTTAATTGCAAGGAAGTCGGCGTTCTCACCGTCTTTGGTGGCGGCGCGGCCGGTTACAACGAAACCGCTGCGGCGGGCCTTGGTGTCGTCGTTATCGACAAAGACCTGAGTACCATCGGTGTTAACCGCAAAATAGTTGTTCGACTCGCCCTCTTTGGTGGCGGCGCGGCCGGTTACCACGAAACCGCTGCGGCGCGCTTTGCTTGTGGTGCTGTCGTCAACAAAGACGTGCGTTCCGTCGGCGTTGATGGCGAAGTAATCGGTTGCCTCGTCGTCTTTGGTTGCCGCGCGGCCTGTTACCACGAAGCCGCTGCGCTTTGCCTTCGAATTCTCATCAACATAGACGTGAACTCCGTCGGGATAAACCGCGAACACAACGTTGCCGTCCTTGTCCTTGACCTCGAACAGAGCGTCGTCGGATTTTGTCGATGGTTTCACATCGAGTTTTTTGAGTGAAATCTCATCGGTGGCAACCCACGTTGTACCGTTGTGCACAAGAGTCTGTCCCTTGGTACCGGCAACTTGCATTCCGTCGGCGCCCTTCTCACCTTTGAGGTTATATGTATAGTCTTGTCCGTCTGTCATACTGAAGGTTACAAGTCCGTCGTCGTTCGATACGCTGGCAATGCCCACGCCGTCGTGTCCGGCCGGAGCCTTGAACTCAACCCAGTTGGTGGCGTCGCCCTTCGGCTGCGTGGCCGATGTTACATTGTTCTGCGCAATCCACATTGAGTTGACGGTATTATCGTCCTTGCTCGGCGCGAAGACATAGTCGCCGGCCGAGTATGCTGTGCCGGTTGTCCAGGTGCCCTTGTTGGTGAGGCCTGTTCCGGCGTCACCCTTGTCGCCCTTGTCACCTTTGTCGCCCTTCTCTCCTTTGGCGCCGTCGGTTCCCGGGTCACCCTTGTCACCTTTCTCGCCTTTCTCTCCGGTGTCACCTTTGTCGCCCTTGTCACCTTTCTCGCCTTTGGCTCCGGTGTCACCTTTGTCACCCTTCGG
>JAEEGJ010008154.1_pt1 | contig 29130 bp, 16 predicted proteins | sample 8958761 | NCBI WGS metagenome assembly JAEEGJ01 (sample SAMN16246546, study PRJNA631951) | gut metagenome | biome: gut microbiome; feature: rumen; material: RS-attached | host: Bos | place: Iran: Karaj | collected 2018-10
TATCCACGTAGGGGCGGTTGAGCCGTTCTGCCAGGGCGCGTCCGGTGCGGGATTTTCCGCTTGCCATGAATCCGGTGAAAAAGATGTGCTTGTTCATGTTAGCCCTGCATTCCTTTACGCATAATCTTTGCGAGTTCGTCGTTCGTCTTGTTTTTAGTTTCTTCGGGGAACCATTTTCTAAAGCTTTCGATGCCCTGGTGCACCAACATTCCTTCGCCGGTTACCACCTTGCAGCCTTTTGCCTGGGCTGTCTTTAACAGCTTGGTCATGGGCGGTGTATAGACAATGTCCATCACGGCTTGGCCTTGGTGCAAGGATTCTTCGGTTAAGGGGGATTGGTCTTCATTGGGTGTCATGCCCACGGAGGTCGCGTTGATGATGATTTCGATGCTCTTGGATACGGCGGGGAATTCATCGAACGTGGCGACTTGGACCAAGGGAGCTTTCCCGTTAAAGAACTGGTTCAGGCTGTCGGCGAGAGCCTCTCCTTTTTCGCGGTTGCGGCACACGATGGTGAGCTGGTTCTGCATTTCGGCAAGCGTGTAGGCGATTGCTTTGGCGGCACCGCCGTTTCCGAGCAGGGCGACCTTCTTGTTCGAAGGATCGACTCCCGATTCCTGTAGGTTGCGGATGCATCCATAGGGGTCGGTCGTGGTTCCGCACAGGGTCCCACCGACAACGCCGTCTTTCCAGTACAGCGTATTTACACTGCCGGTGAACTTCGAAATATCCGAAAGTTCGTCCACTAGATCCATAACAGGGGTCTTGTACGGAATAGTGACATTTGCTCCGCGGAATTTCATTGCCCTAAAGCCCTTGATGGCATCTGCCAATTTTTCGGGCTCTGGCGCATAAGGAAGATAAGCCGCATTAATACCCAATGCTTCGAAAAGTGCGTTGTGCATCAGGGGCGACTTGCTATGTCCAACAGGATGTCCAAAAATACAGAGAGTTTCGGACTTTCCATTCAATTTTAACTGGCTCAAAAAAACCTCTTTTTTTACAATATAAAGATATATAAAATTATTGGACTTGATAAAAGTTTTTTTATATTTACCCCCGTTCGATAAAGGGGGCTCCTATGCTCAAGAAGTACTACAAGATCGAATCGGGTCGCCTCGCTAGCGCCCCGAACGAAGACAGCGCCGACATCGTGATGATGGGTTCCTTGAGCCAAGAGCAACGTAGTGTGCTCGTTAAAGAGTATGAGATTACTGAACATACCATAGCCTCTGCATTCGACTCGGACGAACTTTCCCGTATCGAATACGACGACGACTTTACGACCATCGTGTTTAAGAAGCCGAAGAACTATTCCGCCAGCGACAACTTCCAGTTCCGTGTGGAATCTTTCGGTATCTTCATTTTTAAGGACTGGGTGCTTTTGCTGACCGACTCCGACATCCCGGTGATGGATGAAAAGCGCTTTTCGAAGATTGACAGCTTGAATACCTTTGTGCTGCGTGTGTTGAGCTACGCTATTTTCCACTTTAACGAACACTTGAAGATTATCAACCGCATTAACGACGAGTTGGAACAGAAGCTGCGTACGGCCATGGAAAACAAGTACCTGCTTTCGATGTTCAGCTTGAACAAGGGTTTGATTTACTACGTGAGCGCCTTGAACAGTAACGACACGCTCCTGAAAAAATTGCAGATTGGACGCAGCCTGAACTGGAGTGAAAGCGAACGGGAACTGCTGGACGATATCGTGATTGAAAACCGTCAGAGCTTGCAGCAAGCTGAAATCTACGCCAACATTTTGACGTCCATGATGGATGCCCGCGCAAGTGTCATCAGCAACAACGTGAATACGCTGATGAAGAACTTGACGATCGTGACGATTTCTATTTCTCTCCCGACGTTCTTCGCTAGTTTGTTTGGAATGAACGTGAAACTGCCCTTTGGCATGAACGGAGACGCTACTGTAGGTTCGCCGATGGCCTTCTGGCTGATTATCGCGGTGTGTATCCTCTCAGTGTTGGCTTTCCTCGCTTTCTGGATGCGTCGTAAGTAGAGTTGTTTCTGGGAAGGAGGGGTATCTTGCGGGAAAAATTATTGGGTATATTGTTGCTCGCAATTTCGTGCGCGCTGTTGTTTTCGGCGTGTTCCGGTGAAAGCAATATCTTGGACAGTGTGAATGTCATTGGCGCTCAAAGCAGTGACTCCGAATCGGATGATATTACCGTGTATCCTGTTGTGATTTCAGAAGACGATGATATTCCCGAAGCGGTGGATGGTGTTTTGTACTTTCAAAGGCCGGGGTCTTCCGGTTCAAAGTCCGAAAGAAGGTCTTCTTCCTCTATCCGCAATCCTTTTATAGAACAATACTCGTCTAGTAGTTTCCGCTCTCCATTCGAAATTGTTCCGAATCCTGAATCTTCTAGCAGCTTGTCCTTAGCCATTCTGGAATCCTCCAGTAGTGAACGGATTATTCAAAGTTCTTCTTCTGTTGCTCCGAGTTCATCATCTGTCATTCCGTCGTCTTCCAGTAACGAGTGGGATTGGAATGTCGCGATAGAGGAATACCTGAATCCAGACATCATTTATAAGACAATGGTGGATCCTCGCGATGGACAAAAGTACTACATCGTGAAAATTGCAAACCGCTGGTGGATGGCGCAAAACTTGAATTATAACGCTGAAAACATTGAAAGCTGGTGCTATGGCAATGAATCAGAGCATTGCGATGTATTGGGACGCCTTTATTCGTGGGATGCGGCGATAGATGCTTGCCCTGAGGGGTGGCATTTGCCTTCTACGTCAGAATGGGTGGCGGTAATTGATAGTGCTGGAGGAAACAAGAACGCGGGTAGAATTTTAAAGTCGAAGGTGGGGTGGTTTACGGATTTGTACGGTAATGATGGAAACGGCACGGATTCTTTAGGTTTTTCGGCAATTCCTGCTGGTTGGAGAAGTACAGATGGGGAGTACGATAATTTGGGCTCGGAGGCTTATTTTTGGGTGTTTGAAGCTGGGATGTACGCTGATTATATGTCTATGTATTATGCAGATAGGATTGAAAGATCCTTCCATTACAAAACTATGGGATTCTCGGTTCGCTGTATCGAGAATTTGAGTGAGTAAATTTTAAGATTCTAGGAGGGAGGAATATCTCCGTTCCCAGAACGTCCCGGAAAGCGTGATTTCGGCGATGCTTGCCATCAAGTAACCCCGCTGCATTCCCGAACGTTTGAAAGCCGGTCCCGGAAGGGTCCGGCTTTGTGCATTTATGTCGGGCAATTTTTTTGCCGATTCCGGCCCCTAAAAACTGCTTGTCTGCCCGTTTGTTCACTAGCAAAGGGTGATTTTGGTCACTTTTTTCAAAAAAAGTGAAAAATTTTTCGCGAAAAATGACTTTTTTCTTTTTTTTATGTATATTAGATGTTATGAAAATCTGTTGTAAAGAAATGTTTGCCCCCCCCCGCAACTGCACAAATGTGTAGTTTGTCGTAGTTCCTTTACAAAAATTCTTTCTCTTGTGCCGAAACCGTTCTGCGGTTCCGGCCTTTTTTGCGTTTACTTAACAGGAGTATCAGTATGAAGCTGACGAAAAACAAGTCGATAGTTCTCTCTGCAGGGGCCGTTGCGGCCGTGGCCTACCTGGGTGCCTGCGGAGACGATGTTACACAGGTTACAAAGGATGGGTTCGAATCCGTTGCGGCCTTCAAGGAATTGCCCGAATGTACGGAAGACAACGACGGTGAAATGTTGCTAGTGAAGGATTCCGCAGCAGTTTATCTATGTTCCGACAGTGCATGGAAAAAGATGAGCGGGGTAGAAGGCGCCGCCGGCAAGGAAGGTATCTCTTGCACGGTGTCTGTCCTGAAAGACAGCTCGGGCTACGACGTGCTCTGCGGCGGCCAAAAGAAGGGCGTGCTGCTGAATGGCGCAAATGGCGTGAACGGCAAGTCGGCCTACGAAATCGCGAAGGCTGGCGGTTACAAGGGGACCGAGGCCCAGTGGCTGCAGTCCCTGAAGGGTGCGTCCGGTACAGACGGCGTGAACGGTGTGGACGGCAAGTCGGCCTACGAAATCGCAAAGGCTGGCGGCTACACCGGCTCTGAATCTGAATGGCTCCAGTCCCTCAAGGGTTCAAACGGACAGTCCTGCTCTGCAGCGGTTTCGGATAACGGAATCGTTGTGTCATGTGGCGGCGAATACGTGGGTAGGCTTACCAACGGTGCCGAGGGCGAACCCTGCACGGGCAAGACTCTCGAAAACGGCAATATCCAGGTGACCTGCGGAACCTTCGTGGGCGAAATCCGGAACGGCAAGTCGGCCTACGACCTGGCTGTCGAAAAGGGCTACACGGGAACCCTGGAGGAATGGCTTGCCTCCCTGAAGGGTGCCAACGGCACTGACGGTACCAGCTGCACCGTTCAGGCGAGCTCAGCCACGGAGGGTGGCTACACGCTCACTTGCGGCGAAAGTTCCGTAGATATCAAGGATGGATCGGTGGGCACGAAGTGCTTTGTGCAAGAAAATGAGACCCTTGGCGGCTACGATCTGACTTGCGGCGGGAACACCGTGCACATCAAGGATGGCGAGAACGGTACCCCGGGGGCGACCGGGGCGACGGGTGCCGACGGCAAGAGCTGTACCGTGGCTGCGAACGAAAGTTCAAACCCCCAGAGCTACACGCTCACTTGTGGCGAAAGTTCCGTGGTCATTAAGGATGGTGCGTCCGGTGCAAACGGTGCCAACGGCACCAGCTGCACGGTGGGCGCGAAAAAAGACATGGTGGGTGTTTACACGCTGACCTGCGGCGAGAGCTCCGTAGATATCAAGGATGGAGCGGCGGGCACAAGCTGCACCGTGCAACAGAACGAGGGAACCACGCCCAAGAGCTACACGCTCAATTGCGGCGGGCAGTCGGTAGTCGTGAGCGATGGAGTCAATGGCGTTAATGGCGCAAACGGCGTGAACGGTGTCGACGGCAGCAGCTGTACGGTGGCCGAAAAGAATAACTCGGCGGGCGTGTACGTGCTGACCTGTGGTGAAAGCTCTGTCGAAATCAAGGATGGTGCTGCCGGGGCAAGCTGCAGCGTGCAGGAGAACGAGGGGACGTCCCCCAAGACCTACACGCTGACTTGCGGTACCCAGTCGGTGGTCGTGAGCGACGGCGCCAATGGCGCGAACGGCGCGAACGGGGCCGACGGTAGCGGCTGTACGGTCCAGGAAAACAGCGGGACCTCTCCGCAGAGCTACACGCTGACCTGCGGCAGCAGTTCCATTGTAATCAAGGACGGCGTGGCCGGGGTGAATGGTGTGAACGGCCTGAACGGTGCCGATGGAAAAAGCTGCGTGGTGACCGAAAACAGCACGCCCGGGTACTACACGCTGACCTGCGGCAATAGCTCTGTCGAAATCAAGGACGGCGCTGCCGGTATTGCCGGTGCCAACGGCAAGTCGGCTTACGAACTTGCCGTAGAAAAGGGTTACACGGGAACCCTGGACGAATGGCTTGCCTCCCTGAAGGGCGAAAACGGAATCAATGGCGTTAACGGAACTAACGGCACTAACGGTATTGACGGCAAGTCGGCCTATGAGCTTGCGGTAGAAAATGGCTACACGGGAACCCTGGAACAGTGGCTCGCCTCGCTAAAGGGTGAAAATGGTACTAACGGCACCAACGGCACCAACGGAACAAATGGTACCAACGGAAAGGACGGTACCAATTGCACCCGCGTAGACAACAAGGATGGTACGATAACGCTCAAGTGCGGCGAAAGCGATGCCGGCGTGCTGGTCTACAAGGCCGTGTGCGGGAGCACCCCCTTTGACCCGGACAGCGCCATTTGCGATGTACGAGACGGTCAGCTCTACAAGACCGTGGTGATTGGCGAAGGCACTCATGCCCAGCGTTGGATGGCCCGGAACCTGAACTACAGTAAGTCCGGTAGCTGGTGCGGTGGCGGCGAACATGAAACTACGACTGAAGGCGATTGCTCCGTATACGGCCGCCTGTATACATGGGCAGATGCCAAAACGGTGTGCCCGGGTGGCTGGCACCTGCCGAGCCTAGATGAATTCAAGGCGCTTATTCGCAACGCGGACAAGGGCTGGTCGGCCGATTGGGACGATACCTGGAACACAAGCAACGCTGCAGGCGGAAAGCTTAAGGCGAACTCGGACCTCTGGGCCGATAACGGGAAGGGTACCGACTTGTATGGCTTTGCGGGGTTGCCTGCTGGCTACAGGAATTACTCCAATAGTAAGTTCTACCACGTAGGGACGTACGCGCTCTTCTGGAGTTCTACTCCCTACGACGCTAGCAATGCGTACAGTATGTTCTTGAACAAGGGCAATGCGATTGCGTACCTGGACAACAACAATGTTGGTCACGGCTTTAGCGTTCGTTGCTTGCAGGACTAGGGCGCAAGCCGTAGGCTAGCGCCGGGGCTAGGGCCAAGGGCCCAAGCCCCCTCAATCGCCGCAAGTCTAGGGCGAGCGTAGCCTGCCCATGACTTGCGGCGCGCCAAAAAAAGGAGGTTAAAACAAGTAATCAAACACCCCATTTCTTCATCAGCTTGAAGCAATCGAAGTGAGAAAAAAGTCCCTTGTAACTGTTGATACGCTGCTTTTGCAAACATGCATTTTTATCCGGTTGCCGGATTGTCTGCTTGAAATTGCCTACAATCCGCCTTCCCGGGTAAATCCGGTGGGGCAAGAGGAACGCACCCAAAAACGGGAATCCGTTCGTGACGGGCTGCAAGTAGATTTTTCTCGGGTGCAAGGTGAGCTTCAGTTGGTCCTTGAGAAAATCTCGTATCTTCGGAATCGCCTGTTTCAAGACTTCTTTGTCCCTGTGGATAAGAAACATGTCGTCGACATATCTGCCGTAGCATCGAATCTTGAGTTCGCGCTTTACAAAGTGGTCTAGCGAGTTCAGGTAAATGTTGCCAAAGAGTTGGCTTGTCAAGCTTCCGATAGGTAGTCCGCAATTAGGCGGCGTCCCGCGCAGAGTCTTGTTCATGGGCAGGTCGTTCCAGGCGCTCTTGGGGCTTCTGTAAATGGCGTTCTCGAGTGGGTCGTTATAGACAAACTTGTGGATAAGGTAGGTGGCTAGATCTTTGTCGGGAACACCTTTCCAGTGCGCCTTTTGCAGACTCCGTATGGTCAATTCGTACAAGATGTCGCGATTGATGCTCATGAAGAATCCGCTGATGTCGAGCCGAAGGGCGTAGCATTCTTGGGTAAAGTTCCTACTCTCGGAAATCATGAACTTGCGGGCACGCATTATGCCAAATAGGGTTCCTTTTCCGACTCTGCAGCTGTAGCTGTCAAAAATGAACTGCTTCTCGAAAATGGGGTTTATCCAGTTGTATAGCAAGTGGTGACAGACACGGTCGCGAAAATTGGCGGCGATGATTTCTCGCTTGACATGGCCGTTGTTTATGAAACAGATGCTCGGCAAAAGTTCGTACTGCCTGTTTTGCAGTAGGCTCACGAGTTCGATTTCGTTCGATTCTAGGCCAACTTCAAAATCCATTTGGTTCGCAGTTTTTCTTTTGTGGTGTCTTGCGTCAAGGTAGGCCTTGTGTATGTCAACGGATAAGTCGTAATTCTTGTGTAAGGTCATATCGGGTGTTTGTACTTGTTTTTAGCACTTTAGAAAAATATGGTCAAAAAATATGAAAGTTGACGAAATTTACGTACTTGAATCTACGAACGAATGTTGCATTCATTTGGTGCGGGACCGTCTTTTTTGGCGGGCTTGGGAAAGGTCGGCATTTTATTTTGTAAAGGAAATTCGCTCATACAAGGTGCATTGTCGCTTTGTCCAAAAAACGGCCTCGGAGATGGTGTGGCTTGGTTTTCCGAAGGTGGGCCTGTCTAGGCTACAGTCGGAGGCTATCGAGAAAGGCCTGTGCTGGATCGTAAAAGACGAAAACCATATTGTTATTTCGGGTTGTAAAAAACAGGATGGGTTTGATTCCTGGAAAAAGGAAATCATGACCGCTGAGGCAAAACCTGAACTCAAGCCGATTGGTGAGGCGAGTCGGTTTGATTTGAGCGTTGCATCTGAGGATTCGCTGCTAGACGCCAAGAAGGAAAGGGAAACCGCCGTAAATAGGGCCGCCGAGTTGCAGCTATATAGGGTAATGTATGACTTGTGCCTCGAAGTTGTGAAATCGACGGCGAAAGTTGCAAAGGAATTCAAGTTTGGTCTTGCCGATAAAATTCGCGATGATTTTTTGACGATGGTCGAAAAAGTGCACCTTGGTTTAAACGGACAATGCTCCTTTGCAAAAAAGGATATCGATGCGTTTGTGTACGGTCAAAGAGTGAAACTCCGGCTGTTATGCGACTTGCGTCAAATTTCTTTAAAACGATGGATTTTCTTGAACAATCAGTTGGAGGCTATGTTGAAGTTTTCTGGCCAGAGTTCCTCGATTCACGAATCGGGGGAGAGTGCCGTTTCTAGTCCAGTAACCCGCTTGCAAAGGAGCTTTTCCTAGGGAGTCGAATTTGTAAGTAGAAAAAATATCCGGTAGATTTCTGCACGTTATGCGAGGTGGATCTCTGTCGGATTGTTAATAGTGGTTACGTTCAAATTCATAATGCTTGTATGGCTTTGCGGGGTTGCCTGCTGGCAACAGGAATTACTCCAATAGTAAGTTCTACAACGTAGGGACGAACGCGAACTTCTGGAGTTCTACTCCCTACGACGCTAGCAATGCGTACAGAATGAACTTGAACAAGGGCAATGCGATTGCGAACCTGAACAACAACAATGTTGGAAACGGCTTTAGCGTTCGTTGCTTGCAGGACTAGAAGAATTTTGCGACAGATAACGGTGTAGTAAGAATTGGGAGATGCAAAATTATGCCTACACAGAGTAAAAAAATGTATTCCGAAGAAACGCGGAGTGTCCTTGAAAATTGCGGTATTCCCTTCGCCGTCTACCGTCTGGTAGACGGAAAGGTCCGAACTGAGCTCGTCTCCGATGGGCTCGTGCGCTGGCTGGGCGAGGGGGCCACGCGAGAGGACCTGCTGCACTATCTCGACACGAACATGTACAAGAACGTACATCCCGAGGACATCGTGCTCGTGGCCTCTAGGGCCAAGGAGTTCGGACAGTCTAGGGCAGCCGCCTATAACGCCGTCTACCGCGAAAAGCTCTACGGCAAGGACGAGTACCGTACGGTGCAGTCCTTCGGGTACCACCAGAACGTGGGCGGTACCGACTGCGCCGTGGTCGTCTACAGCGACGTGACCGATGCTGTGGACGGGGCCAAGAACTCCCGCCTGGAATTCGAGGACGGTCTGATCAGCTTCCTGAATACCGACAAAATCGAGCCCTTTGTGATTGTGGATGCCGAAACCCACGAACTCTACATGGTGAGCACCTCGGTCGAAAAGGTCTGGAAACCCGTGAAGCCTTTCGACTCGGGTATCACCTTCGAGGACTACTTTTTTGACCCCAATGAACCCCAGCTCATCACTATAGAAGAGGTCCTGGAGCAGGGCGAGGTGCTGGTTCCCAATTCCCGTACGGGCGGTGACCTGGTGCTCAAGGCGAGCCTTGTCAAGTGGCACGGCAAAGACGCCATTTTCCACCAGGTGAGCGAAAAGACCGAACGCTATTTCGACCTGCTGACGGGGCTCCCCAACAAGGAATACTGCCGTATGCGCGGCAAGGACTTTGCCGACCAGGTCCGCGCTGCGGGCGGCACCCCGACGGTGGTGTATTTCGACATTGTAGGGATGAAGCTCTACAACAACGCCAACGGCTTCGACAAGGGCCAGGACTTTTTGGTCCGTTTCGCGTCTACCCTCAAGATCGTATTCGCTGGCAAGCTGGTTTCCCGCTTTGGCGACGACCATTTCTCGGTCATTGCCGACGAGACGGGGCTAGAAGAAAAGTTGGGCGAGGTCCGCCGCTACATTAAGGGCGTCATGTCGAGAGTGTCCATGGATATCCGCGTGGGCATATGCAGAATCAACGAGTCCGACAACCTGCTGGACGCCTGCGAAAAGTCGATCATCGCCTGCAAGGCGCAGAAATCTTCCGCCGACAGCTACTTCCGTTACTACGACGAGAACCTGCACAAGGAACTCATACTGCACAACTACGTGGTGAACCATATCGACGAGGCCATCGAGAACGGCTACATCAAGGTCTACTACCAGCCCGTGGTACGTTCCATCACCGAGACCTTCTGCGGCATGGAGGCGCTGGTGCGCTGGATAGACCCCCAATACGGTTTCTTGAACCCGGGCGTGTTCATCGGGGCGCTCGAAGAGGCCCGGCAAATCCACAAGCTCGACGGCCATGTCATCGGCGAGGTCTGCAAGGAACTCCGCGCCGAGCTGGACGAGGGTAACGTGGTTGTCCCTGTGTCGTTCAACCTCTCCCGCCTGGACTTCACGGGCTGCGACATCTTCGAGGTGGTGGAGCGGGCGCTGGCAAAGTACGAAATCAGCCGCGAGTTCATCCGTATCGAGATCACCGAGAGCATCATGGCCTCCGATTCCTTTGTCCGCAACGAGATCGAACGGTTCCGCGCCGCCGGTTACGAGGTGTGGATGGACGACTTCGGTAGCGGCTATTCGTCGCTCAACACGCTCAAGGACTACAAGTTCGACGAGCTCAAGATCGACATGCTGTTCCTCTCGAAGTTCAACGACATTTCGCGTACCATCGTGGTTTCCATGGTGCGCATGGCAAAAAGCCTCGGCATCAAGACCCTGGCCGAGGGTGTGGAGACCCGCGAACAGGTGGATTTCTTGAGGGAAATCGGCTGCGAGAAGATCCAGGGCTACTTCTACGGCAAGCCCCAGCCCATAAAGGACACCCTTGCCCACATGCAGTCTATCGGTGTCCAGATAGAGAACGCCTACGTGCGCAGGGTCTATTCCAACCTGGGGCGCATCGACTACCTGGTGGATTCCCCCAAGGCGATTGTCGCCTACGACAAGGGAGAGTTCCGGTTCATCTTTGTGAACCGCCTCTGCGAGGAGCAGTTCCGCAGCCTGGGTATCGAGACTTCCCGCGACGCCGAGGCCACCTGCAACAACCCCAACAAGTCCGTTTATAGCCTGTTCCGCGAGTTCGAACGCTTTGCCTATATGTCGCCTCTGCATACGACCTTCACGAACCACGGGATGTACGTGTTCGTAGAGGCCAAGCTTTTGGCCGATGTCGACGGCTGTCATATTTACGACTTGGTGTTCCGCAACACCCGTGTGCGCTGCGTGGACGCGTCCCCCGACGCCTCGCTGGTGGCGGGCGTCCCCCGCAAGGCGAAGACCCTGCTTCTCGCGGTGTCGGACATCCAGAACCGCACCTTCCTCGAAAGCATCGTCCTGCCCGACTACAGCGTCATGGTCGCCGAGGACGGCGACGAGGTCCTCAGCGTGTTGCTGGAATACGGCGACAACATCTCGCTGGTGGTAATCGAGGCGGCCCTTCCCAAGACCGACGGCTTTACGATATTGCAGAAGCTCAGGGAGGTAAAGAACGAGTTCCAGCTGCCGATTATCGTGGTGACCGACAACAGGGAACTGGCCAAGGAGAGCCTGCGCCTGGGCGCTAACCACTATATCCATACGCCGGTCACCGACAAGGCACAGGTGAAGTCTGCCATCGACACCGCCGTGAAGGACGTGGAACTGTTCCGCAAGCTGACGCTGGACTACATGGAGTATATCCCCGACGGGGTGATGCTCCTGGACGCCGGTACCGGCGAAATCATCTATGTGAACGGCCGCGCGCTGGATATTTTCGACTGCGGCTCTGTCGACGATTTCCGCACGCTTACCGGCGGCAGGCTCGGCGGCGCGGTGCTTCCCGAGGACTTCGCCGAGCTCGACGAAAAACTCGAGATCCTTTATCGTTCCGGGAGCAAGGCGGCGCTGCAGACGGTGTACCGCATCAGGACCGGCAGCGGCGTGGACAAGCGCGTCTACCACGTGAGCCGATTCTTCAGGGGCACGCCCTACGGCAACATCGTCTCGGTGTTTATCTCCGAGAACAGCATGGCCCTCAAGGAACGCCAGGAACGCAAGGAAGCCTTTGGCATGTTCATGGAGTCCGGCGACGCTACGGGTAGCAAGCCCTATGACAGCGGCTACCGCTCCTTCCTCTTCTGGAACCTGACGCAGAACCTTCCTGTGTCGCGGTCCGGGGGAGTGACCTTTATCCCCGAGGATATGGCCGACAGCTACACCTACGACCGCCATTACGAGCACTGGACCAGGCTGATGTCTGGGGACGACGTGAACGAGCGCAAGGTGGAGGACTACACCCGCGAAAAGCTCCTTATCGATTTCGCGAACGGCCGTGCCGTGCCTCCCCTCAGCCTTAGCTTCAATTTCAAGAACGGGTGGTTCTCTATCCGCACTGCCTTCGAGATGATGGCCGACCCGGATACGGGAGATGTCATTCTGAAGGTGCAGAACGAGAACGCCACGGACGTGGAGGCCTACAGGGAACTGACCGATGCGGTGGTGATGAGTCTGTACAACCAGATCATCTTTCTCGATGTGGACGCCGACAAGCTCCTGAGCATGTCGGCCTCCAACGGTAGGCCGGTGCACGTGCAGCGTACCATCTCGGAATCCATCGACGAGCTCTGCAAGCTGTTCCAGTTACCTCCATGCTCGTACCAGGAACTGTTTGTGCAGTTCCAGCAGTTCTGTGCCGACGGCCGCATTTACGGCAGGCGACTCGTCCTCGATAACGGACTCGTCAAGTTCGTGCGTATGCGTAACCTCTACAACGGCACGAAAAAATACATCGTCACGGTGTCGGATATCACCGGCATGGTCTGACGGAGAAATCTAAGGGAGAATGCGACAATGAAAAAGTCTTTGTCTTTATTGATGTTGACGGCTTCGCTTGCCTTTGCGCAGGCGGGCTTTACGGGGGGCTCCGAGGGCCTGCACCAGGTGAACGCGAATACTCTCGGGCAGTGGAGGGTGAACGTGGGGGCTGGCGGCAGCCTGGCCGTCGGTTCCTGGGCCCTGTCCCGCGGCGGCGTGTTCGAGGCCGACAATGGCAGGGGCCGTTACGTGGGCCACTCCCTTAACGACATGGATTTTTCGCATTCCGGTAACCTTTTTGTGGCGGTGGGCGTCCTTGACTTTGTAGACGTGGGGGCCTCGCTCCCGTTCTACTATGACTACGCCAAGTCCGACAAGACGGGTGGTTCCGGGAACATGTGGAGTTCCGGCTTTGGCGACCTGGACCTATTTGCCAAGGTGGGGCTCCCGTTTGCCTCTACGGGTATCCTCCGCACGGCATTTCTTGTAGATGCCTATATACCGACCGGTACCGAGAGCGCTGGCATTCGCCCTCGCCACGCCTGGTACCTGGTCGGTTCGGGCAATACGCACCCCTATACGGCCGGCGACTTTGCTTTTAGTACGGGGCTTGCGTTCTCCCTGGATTTTGCAAGCCTGGGCGTGCCCCTGACCTGGAACCTGGCGGCAAGTTTTGTGTACCCCCTTGCTGACGGGGAGGCTTCGACCCTTGTGTATAGTTCCGGCGTGAACTGGAAGGCGTTGCCCTGGCTGACGCCGTTCTTCGAGTTTTCTGCCGAGATGCGCCTGCAGGACAACGGAAACTACGAATTCGATCCCATGGTGGACCCCATGCTGCTTACTCCCGGCGTGAGGTTCCACCTTCCTTACAATATAGAGCTTGGGATCGGTATCGATGTCGCGGTGCGTGCCATTGCCGAAGGGTTCGACCACGACGCCGACGTAGACGGCGGCAAGGACCATATAGTTCAATTCAGCGGCGAATACGGCACCCGGGCCCGTTACGGCTATGCGAGCGTCCCGTTTGTCGCCGGCGTCGCCGTGCTGAGTTTTGCCTTCGACGCAAAGGGGAGTCCTGCGGATTCCGACGGTGACGGGGTTTCCGACGAAAACGACAAGTGCGCACGGACCCCAGCGAAAGCCAAGGTCGATGCAGATGGCTGTCCCGACAATTCGGATTCGCTCAGGCTTGCCCGCGAAAAAGCAATTGCGGATTCCCTGGCTCGCGAAAAGGCTATTGCCGATTCCCTCGCCGCCGACTCCGCCGCCCGCGCGAGGGCAGATTCCATTGCCCGTGCAAGGGCCCTCGCCGACTCCCTCGCCAATGTGGACTTGGATAACGATGGAGTCCCCGACAAACTCGACAGTTGCCCGAACACCCCCGCCGGCGTTTTGGTGGGCCAAAACGGCTGCCCCAAGGACTTTGACGGCGACGGTGTCCCGGACTATCTCGACAAGTGCCCCAATAGCGTGCCGGGTTCTGCCGTCGATTCTACGGGTTGCGCTCCTGACCGCGACCATGACGGAGTCCCGGACAACCTTGACAGGTGTCCCGACAGCGAACCCGGCGTAGCCGTGGATTCCACGGGCTGCGCCATGGATCATGACCGCGACGGAATTCCCGATTACCTCGACCGTTGCCCCAATACCCTGCCGGGCATTGTCATCGACGAAAAGGGCTGCCCCGTCAACAAGAAAGAAGACCTGGATCAGCTCAAGAAGGGCATCCAGTTCAAGACGGGCTCCGCGACGCTGACCAAGGGCAGCTACGCTACCCTGGACGGCGTCGCCGAACTCATGGGCAAGTTCCCGTCGGCGAACCTGGAAGTCCAGGGCCACACGGACAACAAGGGAGCCGAAACCAAGAACCTGCAGCTTTCTGAATCCCGCGCCCAGGCGGTAGTCGACTACCTTGTGGACAAGGGAATCTCTGGGGAACGCCTGCGCGCCGTGGGTTACGGCTCTTCTAACCCTATCGCCAACAACCGCAGCGCTTCTGGCCGCGCCCAGAACCGCCGCGTGGAACTGGTCCCGTTCGAAAAGTAAATAGACTAGATAGACATTCAACATAGCCAAAGGGAGAAGGGGAAGCCCATTATCGTACATTTATTGATAAAAAAGTGTGAAAAAATCGAAAATTTCTGACTTTTTCACACTTTTTAGTTATATTTAGGCTATGAAACGTAAAATTGAACAGATTCTCTGCCAGTGGGTGGACTCGCCAAAAAGAATGCCGCTCCTGCTGCAGGGAGCCCGCCAGGTGGGCAAGTCCTACCTTCTGGACTGGCTCGGGGAAACCCATTTCGAAAATACGGTACACGTGAACCTCGAAACGCAACTTTCCATCGCCGAGATGTTCAACGGGGACATCACGCCACAAAAGGTCCTTCATTCCCTCGAAACCGTATTCCGCACCCCTATCAAACCCCACAAGACACTCATCATCCTCGACGAGATCCAGAGTTCCGAAAGGGCGCTGATGTCGCTCAAGATGTTCTGCGAAGAGGCGCCGGAATACGCAGTCGCTGCAGCAGGGAGCCTGCTCGGCGTTGCCATCAACCGCGAGAAATACTCGTTCCCCGTCGGAAAAGTTCACGAGCTGACGCTTTTCCCTCTGGATTTCGAGGAATTCCTTTGGGCATGTGGCGACGAGCCTCTAGCAAATACTATCCGCGAGCATTACACGACCTTTTCCCCGATGGAAGAGCCAATCCACAACAAGGCTATCGAAAGGTACAAGCAATATCTTATTCTCGGCGGGATGCCTGCCGTCATACAGGAATTTATCGATTCCAAAAGCATCATGCAGCCAACCGAGATACAGAACCGTATCCTGAACGAGTACTCTGCCGACATGGCGAAATACGCCTCTCCCGCGCAGGCAGTCAAGATTCGCGGGTGCTACAATTCAATTCCTGTCCAGCTGGCAAAAGAAAACCGAAAGTTTCAGTACAAGTTGGTACAGCGGGGCGGTACGGCTACAATTTTCGGGGAATCACTGGACTGGCTCTCGTTTGCCGGGCTTATCGTCAAATGCGAACTTGTCGATAACGGTTTTATGCCCCTTGCCGCCTACATAAACATGTCGGATTTCAAGATTTACATGGGGGATGTAGGACTTCTGACGTTTAAATCCGGCATGGCCTCACAGGTTATACTCTCCGAAAGCGAACCCGACAACGGATTTATGGGCGGACTGACCGAAAACTACGTGGCGCAAGCACTTGCCACCAATGGTCACAGGCTGTTTTACTGGAAAAACAACAATACAGCCGAGGTTGATTTTGTTCTGCAAATTCAGGACAAAATAATTCCCATCGAAGTCAAGAAAGGGAAACACACAAAATCCACCAGTCTGGGAATGTTTCGTAAGCAATACAACTGCGAAAATGTCATCCGAATTTCCAAAAAAAATTTCGGCAATACCGACGGAATTCTCTCTATCCCCTGCTACGCAGTCTTCTGCATCTGATGCGCCTGCCGCGCGTCCCTTTATTCGATTTCCACCTTAATAGGCGATGTAGAACTTTGCTGTTGAAGCCCCCAGTAATGTTTAAGATTTTAAACGCAAGCCCTTTTTGATGGTCAAAATCGCCATTCTAAGCCACGGACTTATCCACAACACCAAAGTCGTACTTTTTCATATATTTTTCTACACAAATGTTCACTAAAATTTAGACGGCTAGGCCGTCTTTTTCTATATTGCGGCGCATGACAAAGTCTATTGAAATCCGCGATGCGCACGAACATAACCTCCGTCATGTGAACCTTTCTATTCCCCGCGATTCCATCGTGGTGGTGACCGGCGTGTCGGGTTCGGGCAAGTCGAGTCTCGCTTTCGATACGGTGTTTCAGGAAGGCCAGCGCCGCTTTGTGGAATCGCTTTCGGCGTATGCCCGCCAGTTCATTGGCCGCATGAAACACCCCGAGGTGGAAAGCGTGCGCGGCATTTCGCCGACGATTTCGATTGACCAGAAGACGGTGAACCGTAACCCGCGTTCTACGGTGGGTACGGTTGTTGAAATTTTGGACCATTACCGCTTGCTTTTTGCGCGCCTCGGCGTGCCGCACTGCCCCGAATGCGGTCGTGTAATTCAGGCGCAGACGGTGGACCAGATTGTTGATAATTTGTATGTGGGCGACGAAGGCAAACAGATTACGGTGATGGCTCCCATTGTGCAGGAACGCAAGGGTGAATACCGTAAGGAATTGGCCGAACTCAAGGAAAATGGATTTGTGCGTGCCCGTGTGGACGGCACGATTTATCGCTTGGAAGATGTTCCGGCCCTTGTGCGCTACGAGAAGCATACCATTGAAGCGGTGATTGACCGCTTGACGCTTGAACGCAAGAATATGAGCCGTTTGCGCGAGGCGCTGGAAGGTGCGTTGAAACTGACCGATGGAAAGCTCGTGAGTTTCTTGCTGTCGGCAGGTGAGGGCAAAGAAGAATATCGCCTGCAGGGCACTTTGCTCGCTTGCCCCAAGTGCGGTATTTCTATCCCGGAACTGGAACCTCGATTCTTCAGCTTTAACGACCCCAAGGGCCGTTGCCCCGCTTGTAAGGGCATGGGCGAAAGCTACAAGTTCGATTTGGACTTGATTATTCCGGACAAGACGAAGTCTATTAAGGACGGCTGTATTGCCACCATCAAGAAGGACGACGGAACGCTGATCTTTAGCGATTTCGGTCGCCGCAATTTGCGAAATATCGCCAACGAAATGCACTTTTCGCTCGATACGCCGTGGAACAAGCTCAAGAAGGCGCAGCAAGATGCCGTTTTGTACGGCACGCCCAGTGAATCGGAGCGCGGTATTATCCCGATTATGCAGGAATTGTGGGACATGTGGCACATTTACCACTTCCGCAAGTACATGCAGATTGGCGTTTGCCCTGAATGCCATGGCACGCGAATTAACCGCACGGCGAATGCGGTCACGTTCCATGGCGTGAACCTGACGGAAATGACGGAATGGTCCGTCGAGAAGTCGGTGGAGTTTTTCAATAAGATAGACTTGTCCGAAAAGGAAAAGCGAATCGGCAAGGAAATTCTGAAGGAAATTCGCGGGCGTTTGAGTTTCTTGAATGCGGTGGGGCTGGGGTACTTGACCATCAACCGCAAGGCGTCCACGCTTTCGGGCGGTGAAGCGCAGCGAATCAGGCTTGCTAGCGCTGTGGGCGCCGGCCTGCAGGGGGTGCTTTACGTGCTTGACGAGCCGAGCATCGGGCTCCACCCCCGCGATAACGACAAATTGCTCGGGATGCTGGAGCATTTGCGCGCGCAGGGCAACTCCCTGATTATCGTGGAACACGACGAAGATACCATGCGCCATGCGGACTGCGTGATTGACGTGGGGCCGGGTGCCGGCGTGGAAGGCGGTCGCGTGATTGCGGCAGGAACTGTCGAGGAACTCGAAAAGAATAAGGCTTCGCTGACGGGCGCTTATTTGAGCGGACGCAAGGCGATTGAAATTCCCGAAAAGCGCAAGAAGATTGACAAGAATACGCCCAAACTCAAGATTTGCGGTGCCGCCGAAAACAACCTCAAGAATATCGATGTGGAAATTCCGCTGGACGGCGCGCTTACGGTGGTGACGGGCGTTTCTGGCTCCGGCAAGAGTACGCTGATTAACCAGATTCTGCGCCGCGAATTAGCCCGTGTATTCTACAATTCTGAAGAACCGGTCGGCAAGTTTGATCATCTGGAAGGTCTCGAGAATATTGACAAGGTGATTGAAATCGACCAAACGCCGATTGGCCGCACGCCGCGAAGCAATCCGGCGACTTACACCAAGATTTGGGACGATGTACGCGACCTTTTCGCGAGCATGGAAGAAAGTAAGATTCGCGGTTACAGCAAGAGCCGATTCAGTTTTAACGTGAAGGGTGGCCGCTGCGATGCCTGCGAAGGCGCTGGCGTGAAAATCGTGGACATGCACATTTTGCCCAGTGTGCAGGTGACTTGCGATGTTTGCGGCGGCAAGCGCTTTAACGACGCGACCCGCGAAGTGTTTTTCAAGGGCAAGAATGTCTCCGAAATTCTCGACATGAGCATCGCCGATGCGGCGGAATTCTTCAAGGACATCCCGAAGATTGCAGAACCGCTGAACTTGCTCGTGGAAGTGGGCCTCGGCTACCTCACTCTGGGCCAGCCTTCGACAACGCTGAGCGGCGGTGAAGCGCAGCGTATCAAGATTGCTTCTGAATTGCGCCGCCCGGGTACGGGCAAGACGCTTTACCTGCTCGATGAACCGACAACGGGCTTGCACTTTGAAGATATCCGCAAGCTTATGGATTGCCTGAATCGCCTGCGTAGTCTCGGCAACAGCGTCGTGATTATCGAACACAATCTGGACGTAATCAAGTGTGCCGACTGGATTATCGACTTGGGCCCGGATGCGGGTATTCACGGCGGTAAAATTATTGCGACGGGTACGCCGGAACAGATTGCCAAATGCAAAAAGTCGGAAACGGGTAAGTACCTTGCGCCGGTGCTTGCGAAAAAACATGGCGAGAACCAGCATTTTGACCGTACGCTCAAGGGCGGCGAAGACTTGTCGCTCGATATCGAGGTGCATGGTGCCCGCAAGCATAACCTCAAGAATATTGACGTGACGATTCCGCGCCACAAGCTCACGGTGGTTACCGGCGTTTCGGGCTCCGGAAAATCCAGCCTCGCATTCCATACGCTCTTTAGCGAAGGTCAGCGCCGCTTTGTCGAAACTTTAAGTACATATGCCCGCCGATTCCTCGGACGCCCCGATCACGGGAGCATCGATTCCATTTCGGGCTTGGCACCGGCAATTGCTATCGACCAGAAGAGTGCGAGCAAGAGCCCGCGCTCTACGGTGGCGACCCTCACCGAAATCTATGACTACTTCCGCATTTTCTGGGCGAGGGTCGGCACCCCGCATTGCTTGAAATGCGGGAAGCCCGTGAGCGCTTATGCTGTCGGCGACCTGATGCAATACGCCTTCGACCGCGACTTGAACAAGAAAGTCACGGTGCTTGCCCCGTTTGAAATCAAGGACGTGCTGAAACTTTCCAAGATTCTCACCGAGAAGGGTTACCGCAAGGTTTACCTCGGCGATAAGCTGGTGGAACTCCCGCTGCCGAAAATTCCGACCCGCGAAAAGCAATTGTTCGCAGTGGTCGATACGGTCGTAGTTAAAGAAGACAACCGTGCCCGCCTGGTAGAAGCCTTTGAACGCGGCTACCGCGACGGTAACGGAATCCTTTATGTGGAAGACGAAAAGGGCGGTCGCTTGGCCTGTTCCGAAAAGCCGGGCTGCCCCGATTGCGGCTGGTACATGGATTCGGCGCTGAATCCGAAACACTTCAGTTTCAACACGCACTGGGGCGCTTGCGAAACCTGTCTAGGCCTCGGCCACTTTAAGGATGGCGAAGTCTGCCCCGATTGCCATGGCGAACGCTTGAAACCGGAATATCTGGCGGTCCGTATCGGCGGCAAGAACATTATGGACGTGAACCACATGAGCATCGCCCAGGCGCTCGAATGGTTCAGCAACGAAAACTTCAAGCGCGACAACTTTAAGGGTGACAAGAATGCCGACGGCAAGATGACGGTCGCCGAACCCCTGCTCCGCGAAATTGTGGGACGCCTCAACTTCTTGAAGGGAGTGGGCCTCGGCTACATCGGCCTCGACCGCGCGGGCGACACGCTCAGCGGTGGTGAATCGCAGCGCATTCGCCTTGCAAGCCAGATTGGTAGCGGCCTCGAAGGTGTGCTCTATGTGCTTGACGAGCCCACGGTAGGCCTGCACGAAAGCGATACCGCGATGCTGCTCGATACGCTTTACCGCCTGCGCGACCTCGGTAATACGCTTGTCGTTGTGGAACATGACATGAAGATGATGCAGGCTGCCGACCACATTATCGATATGGGCCCGGCGGCGGGCGAGTTCGGCGGTGAAGTCGTTGCCGAAGGTTCTCCGGAACAGCTTTCCAAGCCTTATGCCTTGCAGCAGTTCCCGCGCAGCGAAACGGTCAAGTACCTGACGCATACCATTCCGATGGCAAACGAGATTGCGGCAAAGCCCATTACCGATTCCACGGAATTCTACGAATTCGAAAAGTTGAATCACAACAACCTTAAGAATTTGTCTGTAAAATTCCCGAAGGGCGCGATTAGCGTGGTTTGCGGCGTGTCGGGCTCGGGCAAGAGTTCCATGGTCATGGACGAAATTTACCCGCGGCTCAAGAAGAAGTTTCAGGCCCGCGGTCGCAAAAAACAGAGCGGCGAAGTGTTGCTGGTGGACCAGAGCCCGATTTCGGGTACGCCTCGCAGCACGCCCGCGAGTTTTACGGGCGTGTTTGACGAAATCCGTAGGCTTTTCGCCAAACTGCCGCAAGCCAAGTTGAAGGGCTTCGATTATGGCCGCTTCAGTTACAACTTGGCTCGCGGCCGCTGCGAGGCCTGCGAGGGCCGCGGCGCCATTTCGGTCGAAATGCACTTCCTTTCGGACGTGTGGGAAGTCTGCGATGTTTGCGGTGGCAAGCGCTACAATCAGGAGACTCTCACCGTCACCTTCAAGGGTAAAAATATCGCCGACGTGCTTGACATGCGCGTGGCTGAAGCCTGCGAATTCTTCAAGGACCAGCCTAAAATCCTCCCGAAACTGGAATGCCTGCGCGACGTGGGCCTCCCGTACGTAAAACTCGGCCAGTCTGTGACCACGCTCAGCGGCGGCGAATCGCAACGCCTCAAGTTGGCGGCGGAACTTGCCCGTAAACCTGCCCAGGAAATGGTCTACCTGCTCGATGAGCCGACTACCGGCCTCCACCTCAAGGATATCCAGATTCTCTGGAACATGCTCCGTAAACTCTCTGCCCGTGGCGATACCGTGATTGTCATAGAACACCACCCCGATATCATCCGCCTCGCCGACTGGAAGGTGGAACTCGGGCCTGTCGGTGGCGAAAAGGGCGGATATCTGCTCGAAATGGGCGAAAATGCCCGCTAAATGACCATAATCACGTACAACGTCATTATTAAGATATTATCTTTATGTAACGAACTGGCGCCCGGACCTGTCCGGTGCCTATAGGTTTATCAACAGGAGATGTTATGTCTTTTGCCCGTTTGCTACCTCTTTTGCTGTTGGTTCCGGCCCTCTCTTTTGCCGATGCCGACAAGAATTTCAAGGTTGCACCGAATCAGTTCTCGACCGGAAGCGTGGTCGAACCTGTCGCCAACATGGCCGTCGAGGCCAAGGGTGCCGTGATGGTTTCCCAGAAGCCGGTCTTCCCGCTCAAGAGCAATAACCTCTACTGGCGTCACAAGAAAGGCCCCAAGGAATACCAGTGGGTGCAGGGCCAGGTGAACTTCACGAATTTCAAGAAACTCCATGCCTTCAGCCTTGGGCAGGCGCACCTGAGTTCCTTCGAAGTCGCCCAGATGCGCTTCTACGCCTCCCAGAACAAGAAGGCGTTCCAGGACGAAGACGACCTCTACTTCGACAAGTACTTCATTTACTCCCCGCGTGTGCCCAAGCTGTTCTTTATCAAGAACGGAAAGTGGCAAATCCTGAATGAAACGGATCTTCCGGGCGTAGCCGTCATCAAGAGCGACCGCAAGGATGTCTATGCCGCATTTGAAGATGCTCCGACCAAGAAACTGCCCAAGGCGGTTTACCCCCTGCAGCCCGATACTTACGTGTTTATGTTCTCTGCTCCCGGTACGCTTCCGGTGGCCGATATCGGCGTTGTCAAGTCTGGCGAAGTGTTGGTGATGAAACCCCAGCTGGTGGCTATCGATGCAGATGCCAGCAAGGCTCCTGATCTTTCTGTCGGTATTTCTGACGTGAAGAAGACCAAGAATCTCGAAGAAACCGAAATCCTGTTTGACCAGTTTATTGCCGAACTGCAGAAGGTGGTCGACCTTGTCGACACGAACGAGTTTGTGAAGCTGTATCCGAAGATGAAGTCCGCTGAATCCGTGGGGCTCTACTCCGGCGAACCGAATTACGAAACCTACAGGTCCGCATATGAAGGCACTCGCATGAAGGCCAAGTCCGACTGGCTGAATTCTAACATGAAGGGCGTGCCCGAACTCAATACTGCGTTCAAGAAGAAGCTCGATAGCCTGCAGGCACTCCCGCTGCGCGGTTCTATGGCTCCCACGTCGTTCGAGCCGGTGACCGACAAGGTTGTCGAGGGCGAGGATTCTACAGCCGCGAAGATGAAGGCCGTCAGGTTCAAGTTTGGCAAGGACAAGGAACGTTTCGATGTTGCTTGGGAAGGTACTGCCAAGGGCCTGACCGCCGAAGAACTCTACAAGTTGTTCACCGAACACGCAAGCGAGGTGACAGTCTATATTACCATCAAGCAGAACAAGCCCGTGTGGATCCGCAAGGACGGCGTTATTACGGGCCGTCACCACTACCGCTACACCCGTATCGAGTTTGAATACCAGGGCAAGAACATGGTTGGCCTGGGTGACTTCTCGCTCCCCGGCTATATCGTCGACGAACCGGAGGTGCAGGAATGGCTGAACCACTACGATGCCGAAGATATCGCTCTCCAGCAGGGTGCTGCCGCCGAGGCTAAGGCCAAGGCCGCTGCCGCTAAGGAATCCGCGAAGAACGACACCGTGTACGCGAAGGATGCCTACATGCCAGAATTCACCAAGATGAGCATCCCGCGCATTATCCGTGACAATACGTTCGGTGCTGTGGCCCTCATCGATTCGGGTATGTTCCGTTACCGTGGTAGCGTTGTTCGCCTGTCTCCGTTCGCCATCATGACGACCGAAATGACGCAGAAACTCTTTGACCAGACGATGCTCCGCCAGCAGGATTCTACCAAGCGCATCAAGGACCGCTCTACGTTCAAGAACCCCTCCAAGCCGGTTCACAACATCACGTGGGACGATGCTCGCGCAGCCTGTAAGCTCTTGGGCGGAGACCTGCCGACTGAAGCCCAGTGGGAATTTGCCGGCCGTGCCGACAACAACGAAGGTGCCCTCTGGACAATCGACGAAACTGCAGACGTGGGCGACTACGCCATCTATCGCGAGAACTCTTACAAGATGGGCAAGAAGAGTCAGGCCTACGGCCCGCAGATGGCTGCATCCAAGAAGCCGAATGCCTGGGGCATCTACGACATGTCCGGCAACGTTGCGGAATGGACCCGCGACAAGTATTTCATGTTCTCGTTCTGGGTAGAATCCTCTAACCCGACAGGCGCCATGATGGGCTACTCCAAGGTGTATAAGGGCGGTTCCTGGAAGGACGGCGAATCTGCGCTCAACCTCACGGAGAGCGATGACGAAGACCCGAGATACTGGTCCGATGCAATTGGATTCCGCTGCGTATTCCCGCGCAAGCTGTTTGAGGGCCGTTAATGCCTGAAAATACATCTGTTTCCGCAGTGGAAGAACTGAAAAGCGATAAACGTTTCAAGTTCTTCCGGCGGATTATTTCTGCTCCGTACCTGCTGGCACTGCTCGGGTTGTTGCTGCCCCTGATGAATGTCTCCTGTGCCGAGAAGGTGATTGCCGAACCTTCGTTCTACGAGATTGCGACGGGTATAGACCTGCGCGAAACCTTGAAGGAACCTGCAAAGGGATACCTCCTGAAGATGGAGAAGGATAACCCTAAGGCGCTAGACAAGTTTCGCACTTCGATGCCCGAATTCCCGAAACTGAAACCGATGCCGGTGCTGTTCGGGATTGTTGCCGCCCTCGTGCTTGCTGCGGTGTTTGCGTGGTTCACTCCGCTCGGGTCGCTTACCCTCGGGATACTTGCCATGTGCGCTCTGTGGGCATTGCTTGCACAGATGGGCGCGATATGTGCGAATATCGGAATGCAGGTGTTGCAGGCAGAACCCGGCCATGGCATTTATGCGGCATCCGTGCTGATCCTTATCGGGACGGCGATGAATCTTGCTGCGATAATCCGCCCGATCGTGGTGGAAGTGAAGGCGAAGCGCGCCGCCAAGAAATAGACGCGCTTCTGTTATTCCAATATTTTCTTTGCAATCCGCTGGATTTTGGCGCGGAGGCCCTTGTCGTTTGCCTTGTGGTAGGGCGGGTAGAAGAATTGCATGGGGTCGAAAACGCCCTGGTGCATCACGTTCCTTTCGTGGCTGAACGTCTTGAACCCGTAAATCCCGTGGTAATTGCCGGTGCCGCTCATGCCCACGCCCCCGAAGGGTAGCGAGAGGTTCTCGATTTGCAAAATGCAATGGTTCACGCAGGTGGAACCCGAGGTGGTTTCGCGCAGCACGCGGTCAATCGCCTTCTTGTTGCGCCCGAAGGTGTAAAGCGCAAGCGGTTTCGGGCGGCTTTGCACGAACGAGATTGCCTCTTCGAGCGAATCGCAGGCGATAATCGGGAGGATGGGCCCGAAGATTTCGCTCTGCATGATGTCCATTTCGGGCGTGACGCCGGTAAGCACTGTCGCGGGCGTGTACCTGCCGGCAATGTCGCAGAATTCCGCCCCGCCGGTAACGGCCTTCGCGCCTTTCGCAACAGCATCTTCCAAGAGCGCCTTGTGGCGTTCGACGGCGTGCGGTTCCACAATGTGCACGAAGTTTTCGTTTTTCTTGCGTGCGTCTTCCGTGTCGCCGTACATCTTCTTTATGTTGTCTGCAATCGCATCGGCGAGCGGTTGCACAAGACTGCGCGGGCAAAGCATATAGTCCGGCGCAATGCAGGTCTGGCCTGCGTTCAGGCATTTGCCCCAAGCGATTTTCTTGGCGGCATCTGCAATCTTCGTGCTATCGAGGACGATTACGGGCGATTTGCCGCCAAGTTCAAGCGTGACGCCCGCGTGGACCTTTGCGGCGCATTCCGCGACGTGCGCGCCGACCTTCGGGCTCCCGGTAAAGAACACGTGGTCAAAGGGGAGGGCGAGCAGTTTGTCGCCGATTTCCGCTCCGGATCCTTGCACGACGGCGACTTCGTCTCTCTCGAACAGGCCTGCGACAAGTGATTCGAGGAACGCGGCTACATGCGGAGTCTTGTGGCTTGGTTTCGCGATGACGACGTTACCTGCGGCAATGGCCGCAGCGATGGGGGAGATGAACAGCAGGAAGGGGTAGTTCCAGGGAGCCATGATGAGCACGCGGCCCTTCGGTTCGAAATGGCTCACGCTCTGGTTTAGAGGGAACAGCCAACTCCAGCGTCCGGGCTTGTCTTCCATCCAGTCGGGGAGGCGTGCAATTGCGTCGTCGATTTCTGCAAGTGCAGGGAAAATTTCGCAGAGCCAGGCTTCGGGCTGCGGCTTGTGGAAGTCTTCCCACACGGCGTCGTAGAATTCCTGCTGGCGGTCTACAATCGCCTTGCGGAGAGCCTTCAACTTCGCAATGCGCTCTTTTGCGGTCGTGTTTGCGACCGCCCAACGCTGTTTGCCCTGTGCCTCGAAAAGGCTGTTCAATTCTTCGACTGTCATTCCACACTCCACATTCCACACCGCGGCGTAGCCGCTTACCCGACGGAATGTTCGAGCTTCAGCGTCAGCAGTTGCCTTGCTTCGGTCGCGAATTCGCCCGGGAGTTCCTTGAACACGTCCTTGCAGAAACCGCCCACCATCGCCTGAATGGCATCTTCGCGCTTGATGCCGCGGCTCTCGAAGTAGAAAAGCTGGTCTTCGCTGATGCGGCTCGTGGTGGCTTCGTGCTCTGTGGTGGAGCTTGCGTTTGCGACCGTGATGTAGGGGAACGTGTGGGCCGCGCTCTTTGTGCCCACGAGCATGCTATCGCATTGCGTGTAGTTGCGTGCGCCCGTGGCCGACTTGCGGATGCTCACTTCGCCGCGGTAGGCGTTGCTAGAATAGTCCGCGCTGATACCCTTGCTGATAATCGTGCTCTTGGTGTTCTTGCCGATGTGGATCATCTTGGTGCCGGTATCGGCCTGCATGTGCCCGTTGGTGAGGGCCACGCTGTAGAATTCCCCGACAGAGTTGTCGCCCAGAAGCACGCAGCTCGGGTACTTCCACGTGATGGCGGAACCCGTCTCGACCTGCGTCCAGCTGATGCGGCTGTTCTTGCCCGCACACTTGCCGCGCTTCGTGACGAAGTTGTACACGCCGCCGGCGCCCGTCTCGCGGTTGCCCGCGTACCAGTTCTGCACGGTGGAATACTTGATGCTGGCGTTATCTTTCGCCACGAGTTCCACGATGGCGCTGTGCAATTGCTTGCTGCTGTATTCGGGCGCCGTGCAGCCTTCCAGGTAACTCACGCTGGCGCCTTCGTCGGCGATAATCAGGGTGCGCTCGAACTGGCCTGCTTCCTTGTTGTTGATGCGGAAGTAGGTGGAAAGGTCCATCGGGCACTTGACTCCGGGCGGAATGTACACGAAGCTTCCGTCACCGAAAACGGCGCTGTTCAAAGCCGCAAAATAGTTGTCGCCTGCGGGCACGACCGAGCCCAGGTATTCCTCGATGAGTTCGGGGTATTCCTTGATGGCGTCGCTGATACTGCAGAACAAAATGCCCATTTCCATGAGCTTTCGCTTGTGGCTGGTGTAAATGCTCACCGAATCAAAGACCGCGTCCACGGCCACGTTGGCAAGTCGTTTCTGTTCGTCCAGCGGAATGCCGAGCTTTTCGAAGGTCGCGAGCAACTCCGGGTCCACGTCTTCAATCTTTTCGTGGCTCTTCTTGGTCTTCGGGGCGGAGTAGTAGACGATGTCCTGCAGGTCGACCGGAGCAAAATTCAGTTCGCCCCAGTTCGGCTGCTTCATGGTCTTGAGCTTCTCGTAAGCCTTCAGTCGGAAATCAAGCATGAACTGCGGTTCGCCGCGGAGCTTCGATGCCCTGCGGATGATATCTTCGTTCAGGCCTTTCTCGAAGGCCTCGTTCTCGATATCTGTGACAAAACCGTACTTGTAGTTTTCGCTCATTTTCGTTTCCGCACTGTTTTCGCACGTTAATCGCGCGATATTTGCGGCGCTAAATATAGAAAAAACGGCTTTCGCCCGGCGTCATTGCCGAAATTTCTATTATATTTTGGAAAAAACGATTTAACGGGAAATTATTATGAAAACTCCGTTCCTGAAAGTTCTTCTCGGTTGCGCCGTGGCCACGATGTTCCTTACCGCTTGCGGTGATGACAGTTCCGAAGGCTTGCCGGCAACTCCTGCCTCAAACGCGGCTGAAAGCTCCAGTTCCGCAATCGATCCGGTTTCTAGTAGCGATGTCGACCCGATTTCGCAGGCAGGCCCCGATGTAACCGTTTCTTCGTCTTCGGGCGATGTTGTTCCCGCAAGTAGCGAAACCGTTGAGTCTTCGCCTTCTGGCGATGGCTATGTCGCAGGCACCCTCGAAGAAGAAATCGCGAAGGATGCCCCGTTTGTTGCGGCAAGTGCGGCTAATGGAACGCTTATTCCGGTTGCCGAACTGTTGGCTTCGGTTCAGCCTACGGACCGAGTGCTTTTTGTTGTCCGTCACGGACGTCGTGGTAGCGGTACCGGCAAGGAACAGAAACTCCATGCTACGGGCGTGAACCAGGCCCAGTCCTTGGGTGCTGCAATTGCACAGGTTAACGCTACCGACCCGATTTTCTATGCACATTCGGACTATGTGCGTACAAGGTCCACTGCGTTGAACATATTTGTCGGTCGTGGTGGCGATTCTACGCAGTTCCAGAGCACGATTGTGGGTAAACTCGCCGGTGGCGGCTATGTGAAGGACAGCGACCTCCTTTCCCAGCATGCGGATGAGGATTTCGAGAAGAACCAGTTGAAGGTCTTTGCCAGCTGGATGTACCAGGGTCTCTACACCGACACGTTCAACGACCTCACGGAAACAAGCGTGGCCTTCTTGACCCAGCACATTTTGCCTGCGTTCCCTCCGGAATACCGCATTGGCATCATGGTTTCGCATGATATGACTATCGCTCCGCTCCTTGTTTACTGCACCAACCAGGCAGTCAACTTCAGGGCTTACGAGAATCTGGATTACTGGCTCGGTTACATACAGGGGCTTGCTATTGTGATTGCTCAGGATGGCAGCCGTAAGTATTATCCGGTAAACGGCCTGTATGGTGAATATGCTTACCTTGATGGTGCGATAAACAGGTCGTAACAAGTCATGAGTGACAATCGTGAAGGATTCGGTTCGCGTCTAGGATTCATCCTGGTCGCGGCGGGTTGTGCTATCGGACTCGGCAATGTCTGGAGGTTCCCGTTTATCACGGGACAGTACGGCGGTGCCGCTTTCATTTTAATTTATCTGCTGTTCCTGCTGATTTTCGGTTTCCCGATTCTGGTGATGGAATTTACCGTGGGTCGCGCAGCCCAGCGGGGGGTAGGCAGGGCTTTCAATGTGCTTGAAAAGCCTGGCCACAAGTGGCACTATGCGGGTATCCCGATGATTGTCGGCAACTATCTGCTC
>JAEEGJ010008155.1_pt1 | contig 29127 bp, 22 predicted proteins | sample 8958761 | NCBI WGS metagenome assembly JAEEGJ01 (sample SAMN16246546, study PRJNA631951) | gut metagenome | biome: gut microbiome; feature: rumen; material: RS-attached | host: Bos | place: Iran: Karaj | collected 2018-10
TCTGATCCGGGGCGGAACGGTCATGACGGAGAACTCCTGGGGGCGTTGATGGGCTGCGCCCAATAACTCCGCAGCATTTAGCAAGCAGATATAATAAGGCCGACGAAGATGGTCCATTAATTGGTCTACGTAATAAACCGGTGGAACAATACCCTTCGCTGCATAATGTGGAGGAATAACAACATAGAATCCCTTGAAAGGTTGAGCTATCACCTCACTCTTGCGTAGTCGGTATAACTCATTCCGAATATGCTGTGATGTAAGAGAAGGAAATGCGTTTGTTACCTCCTCAAATGAGAAAGACGGCCGCCCGTCAATTTCCCGATTATGTACCCACTCTCGAATACTCATTATCTTAGTTTTGTCACAAAGGTAATCAATATTTGATTACTTTGTACAGAAAAATAAGAATAATTCGGGACGTTAAATCAAAAACATATGTAGCAGATGAATCATGAATACTGCTGGATAGATACCACTGATTTCCCCCATTTGGCCAAAAGTTATTCACCCATCTAGCTGATCCGAGTATAACAAAGATGTCAAATTATTACGGAATTTGACGGAATTGTTTCCGAAGATCTCACCTGAGTAATTCCAAGTCCGTTTTAGTACTGGTTACGTGGAAGTTATTACCGGTATATTTGAACCACATTTGAACCACATACCACATAACTCATTGATTGTCAGTGAATTTAATATTCTGCATCGGCAAATAGCAAGTACGAGAGTTCTTTTCGACAAGTCCGTATATACCAGCTAAACGCTTTTCCCAAGTTCGTATGCCTCTTCCAGCTTGGCGCTGCTTGAGATTTCCCGCGGATCATTGACACCGCCGCAGAATAGAAGGCCTTTGAGGCTTGCCTTCTCAAAACAATCTATCCAGCCCTGCAGGCCGCTCTCGGCACGCTTCGGCGTGGATTCTTCGTCCTCGGCCGCTGTGGTCAGCAGATATATGTCGCGGAAGCGGTAATCCTTGGGATACATGGCATTCATACGGTCTATGAGCGTCTTCATCTGGCCAGACATCTCATAGTAGTAGATGGGCGTCGCCCAGCAAACGACATCGGCATTCAGCACACTGTCCATAATGGTGGGGACATCGTCCTTGAATACACAGGCACCGGTTTTCTGGCAAGACAGGCAGCCGATGCAGAACTTAATTTCCTTGCCCCGGAGCGAAATGAACTCCACCTCGTTTCCGGCCTCTTTGGCGCCTCCGGCAAATCTTTCTGCCAACGCATTGCTGTTGGAGCCAGGGCGGAGGCTGGTTGATATGACCACTACTTTTTTCATAATGACAAAGTTACGGAAATATTACCTTCTCCCGCTTTAAGGAATGACTTTAGTTCATCCAAGGATTCGTATTGAATCTTGCCCAGACGGGTATAGCTCCAGGTGTTGCTACCGTAGAACAATACAATCTGATTACCGCTATACAGGATGACATCACCGGGTTGCGTAGTGATCTGGGAATTGTTTGCAGGTAGCGTCAGTCCCAGCGGCCCCACCTTCTCGAAGCCGCCGTAATCGTGGGCCTCATAGGTGATGGACGCCTCGCGCAGGGCCGCAACAAGGGCTTTAGTGGCTTCGTTGTCTTCAATCTTCACCGGAAGCGTCTTTCCGGACACGGTAATCTTGATGGTCTCTGGCATGGTGGTATTGGTTTTTCCGGAATTGTCGTTGCCATTATTCTCCTGTTTTTCATTCTTCTCCTGCTTGGGCTGATCGGGCTGGACCGGATCGGGAAGCTTCTCGCAGGAGAGCATGGCCGGGAAAAATAAAGTGGACAGGATTCCGATGGCTAATGTGCGAATCATACTATTTCAGATTTGTTTTAAAGAAACTCTCAATTTTGTCGTAGGGAATTACGCCGGCAACATCGTCGTAGAGGTCAACATGGGAGGCTCCGGGGATGATCATCAGTTCCTTGTTGCCGCCAGTAAGGAGGCCATAGGCATACTCGCTGAAATAGCGGCTGTGGGCCTTCTCGCCGTGGATGAGCAGAACAGGATTCTCGATTTCACCCGCCCAGGCAAGCAGGGGTTGGTTCAGGAAGCTCTGGCAGCCGATGACGTTCCAGCCATCGTTGGAGTTGCCGCTTCGAGGGTGATAGCCGCGCGGGGTCTTGTAGTAGGCATGATAATCCTTGACAAACGAGGGCGCATCTTCCGGAAGCGGGTCGACCACGCCGCCGGCGCGCTCATATGTGCCTGAGGCATAATCCTTCGTGCGCTGGGCGGCCAGGGCACGGCGCTTTTCCTGGCGCTGCGCAGGCGTGTCCTCGCTGGCGAAATAACCTTCCACGTTGACCTTGCTCATATCGTACATAGTACTGGCTACGGTCGCCTTGATGCGGGGATCGAGTGCTGCAGCGTTGATCGCCATTCCACCAAAACCACAGATACCGATGATGCCGACGCGTGCAGGATCGACCAGGTCACAGGTGGAAAGGAAATCCACTGCCGCCAGGAAATCCTCCGTATTGATGTCCGGAGACGCCATCCTGCGAGGCTCTCCGCCGGACTCGCCCGTAAAGGACGGGTCGAAGGCGATGGTCAGGAACCCGCGCTCGGCCATGTGCTGGGCATAGAGGCCACTCGACTGCTCCTTCACGGCGCCGAACGGGCCGCTGACCGCAATGGCGGGGAGTTTGCCTTCCGCGTTCTTGGGGGCATACATATCGGCCGCCAGTTCAATGCCGTAGCGGTTGTGGAAGGTGACTTTGCTGTGGTTTACAAGTTCGGATTTGGGAAAGGTCTTGTCCCATTCCCGGGTAAGATTCAAAGTACTCATATTCTCGTTCGTGTTTGTTCTGCAGGCAAGCAGCATCAGGGATGCGCTGGAGATTGCAAGGAAGGATTTGATATTCATGTCTTTGGTGCTTGATGGTGCAAAGGTAGGCGGACTTTCGGGTATTCTTTAACCGATTTTTGCTTGATTTCTACCAATATCGCAGAACTTTGCGTATTTTTGCACGAAACCATACCCTTTCGCGTGATATGAAGAACATCTTGCACGTCTCAAATCCCAATGTTTACGCCCGTTTCGTGGGGGCGCCTCAGCTGCACCCGCTGGTGAGTGTGATCCATTACGACGAGGTCTCACCAGTCCGTACCAGCCTGAACCGATACGGTGTATACGGTCTCTTCATCCAGAAGAATTTCCCCAGGAACCTGACCTATGGAATGAAGATGTTCGATGCGGCCGATGCTTCCATCATTGCCGTGGAGCCTGGCCAAATCGGCGGGAAGGAAGATAGTGGCGAGGACCTACATATCAGCGGATGGGTACTGCTGTTCTCTCCGGAACTATTGCACGGAACGGACCTGGAGGCAAAGATAAAAGACTATCCATACTTCTCCTACTTCGCCACAGAGACCTTGATAATGGAGCCGTCCGAATGGGGCCGTATCACCCAACTTCTTACGCAACTCAGGTACGAACTGCAGGAAAACGAGGATTCCCCGGCACTGAGGGCCGTCATTCTGGGATATATCCGTCTTGTCCTGGAGTACTGCCAGCGCATCTACCAGCGCCAGCTCTCGCAGGAAGACAGGACATCATCGGACATCCTCAAGCGTTACCATAACCTGCTGCGGGAGTATTATCTGGACGGCAAACAGATGGACCTTGGCGTCCCCACCGTCCAATACTGCGCGGAGCAGCTTGCCTATTCGCCCCGCTACCTGGGCGACGTGATTCACAAATCCACCGGAGATACCGCCATCGGCTACATCCACTCCTTTGTGATTGAACAGGGAAAAAACCTGCTGATGAACGGTCACAACATAGGCGAAACCGCCCACCTCCTTGGCTTTGAATACCCGCATCATCTCACCCGCCTCTTCAAGAAAGTGACAGGCATCACACCGACGGAGTTTCTTGGAAAATAAAGCCGGAAAATCCGTACCTTTGCCGCCCGGATGAAGAGGATCGCATTTCTCATAGCACTTATTTCGGCGGCCACAATTGCATTTGCGCAGTCCCCCACCGAGACGCTCGACAGCATCAGGGTCACGGCAACACGCGTTCCAGTAGCCCTGCACAGCAGCGCCCGCATAGTCACACTCCTGGACAGCCTGACCATCGCATCGGCTCCTGCCGAGACAGTCAACGACCTGCTCAAGTACGCGTTGGGCGTGGATGTACGCCAACGGGGCGCAATGGGCATGCAGACCGATATCAGCATCCGGGGCGGCACTTACAACCAGGTAGCCGTGCTTCTGGACGGGATCAACATCACCGACCCGCAGACAGGCCATAATTCCTTCGATTTCCCGGTAAACATCTGCGATATCGAGCGCATCGAAGTTTTGGAAGGCCCTGCCGCCAGGGTCTATGGAACATCGTCCCTGCTGGGCGCTGTCAATATCGTCACACGCAAAGCATCCGGCAGTTCCGTGAATGCCTGTCTGGAAGGGGGATCCTTCGTCTCTGCCGGCACGACGGCCTCCGCAGAAATCATGCATCCCGGCGGTTTCAACGGCATTTCGGCGAGCTATCAGCGCAGCAACGGCTTCAGCCGCAACGCGGCCGGTGGCCTGAACGGCGACTACGACGCCGTCAAGGCCTTCTGGCACGGCTCGCACGACTTCGGCCGTCGCGACCTTCGCTGGCAAGCCGGTCTCAGCAACAAGAACTTCGGTTCAAGCACATTCTACAGTTCCAAGTACGACGACCAGTTCGAACATACGCTGAAAACTTTCGCCGCCCTCCGGTCTGAAGGAAAAGGCACGTTGCACTTCACCCCTGCCCTGTACTGGAACCACGGGGAAGACCGCTTCGAGCTTTTCCGGGGGGCTCCGGAAAAATATCCGTACAATTACCACAAGACAGATGTCGTAGGCGCGAACCTGAGTTTCCGGGTCGAATCCCGCCTGGGCGAAACCGCCTTCAGCGCCGAGGCCAGACATGAGCGGATTGTCAGCACGAATCTGGGCGAAAAACTTGCACAGCCCAGGGGCAACTATATTTGCGGCCTTTCCCGCACGGCGTTGAATCTCTTTCTGGAACACCATGTCTCGATAGGACGCCTTTCCGCTTCTGCGGGGCTCACTGCCGTCTACAATACCGGGAATCGCGAGGGCGTGAAACTTTTCCCGGGTGTAGATGCAAACTTTAAGATTTCCAATGCCTTTCGGATCTATGCATCCTACAACACATCTTATAGGATGCCCACTTTCACTGACCTCTATTATTCCGTGGGCGGTCATTTGGCCGACCCGAACCTGAAGGCGGAGAAACTCCGTGCGCTGGAGGGGGGCGTGAAATATCTGGGCCGCGGCATCCGCGCCGTCGCCACCGTGTACTACAACCGAGGGTACGACCTCATCGACTGGATCATGGACACTTCTGCCGGAGAAGATGCGCCGTGGACTTCCATGAACCACACGCGACTGAATACGTTCGGACAGGAAATCACGCTCCGGCTGGCCCTCCCCGACCTGCTGGGGCGTCCCGGATTCTTCGTCCGCACCCTCAGCCTGGGGTACACTCACCTATCCCAGGACAAGCCGATGGAAATCCATCTGCGTTCCCTTTATTCCATGGAATACATCCGCCACAAGGTCGTTGTCCAAGCCGATTTCAGAATCCTGGACAAACTGTCCATCGACCTTTCCTGGCGGTATGTCGACCGCAATGCCGGTTCGACGCTCCTGACCCCTTACTCCTTGTTGGACGCAAAGGTCAGCTATGATTTCCCGTTGCTAAACCTTTACCTTCGTGCCAACAACCTGCTGAACCGGAACTGGTACGACTTCGGTGACATACCCCAGCCTGGCATCTGGGTCATGGCCGGAGTATCCTGCAAACTGCCCATTCGAACTGAAAATCAGAAATAGCCATACCGATTCCGGTAGGCGAAAATCATTGAGAGCGAAAGGACAAGGCAGCAGACTTCTGCTACGTCGACGGCGAACCAGATGCCATCGGGGCCCCACAGCGCCGGCAACAGGAATACAAAACCGAGTTCCAGGACCAGATTACGCACAAAGGCCAGTACTGCGGATACTTTGCCGTTGCCCAGACCCGTGAACCAGGAACACGACGGAGAGCACGAAAGTGAACTGGACCATCATCGTGAACATGGCCTGTGCCCGGTCGCGCCGGCCTTCCCCCATCGTCTTGGCGACAAGCGCAGAACCGCCCGTGCCGACCATCAGGCCCAGCGCACCGATGAGCATGATGGCGGGCCAGATAACGTTGAGGGCGGCAAAAGCCGTGGTTCCGACGTAGTTGGATACGAACAGACCGTCCACCACGCTGTAGATGCTGATCACGACCATCATCAGGATGCTCGGAACGGCGGAAAACATCAATCGCCGGTAGCCGTAATGTCCGTGGAGCGCTATTTGCATGGGGACGCAAAGATATTAAAAATATAATGTTAGCTTTGCAGGGTTATGAAAAAGATTTTCTTCAGTATTGCAGCCACGTTCACTTTTCTGGTGACGGCATGGGCACAGACGCCGGAAGAGATTCTGGCCAAAATGGATAAAGCCATGGAAGCGGCTGAAACAGCCGGTCTCTCCATGGTCATGGACCTCAAGATTCCCATCCTCGGCACGACGACAGCCACCATGTACATGCTGGGCGACAAGGTACGCACGGAGACCTCCTTGCTTGGGCACAAGCTGATCACGTTCTCGGACGGCGTCACGGAATGGGAGTACGAGTCCAAGTCCAATGAACTGACGATCAAGAACGCCCCCGCGGATGATTCCTCCCCCGAAGCGGAGATGTTCGAAGGAATCACGGACGGTTATGATGTCACCCTTAAAAATGAAACGGCTGATGCCTGGTACCTGGTCTGCAAGAAATCCAAGGACAATACCGACAAGGATGATCCTTCCAAGATGGACCTGGTGGTTTCCAAGAAGACATACCTTCCGATCAGCCTGAGTACCAAGATGCAAGGCGTACGGCTGACGCTCCGCGACGTCGTCATCGGTGTCGATGAAAAGCTGCTTGATTTCCGGGTTGAAGACTATCCTGATGCCAAGATCATCGACCAGCGTTAACCCAGCGGGCCGAACCAGCGGACAAAGCCGTTGCGGATTTTCCGGAAGATGCTCCAGTGCCGGACTTCCTCGAGCGTGATTTCCTGGCAGTGTTCTTCGATATCCTGCACGAAAATCTCCCTGGCATGCCGCGTGAATTCCTCATCAAAGATAAGGGTCTGCACTTCGTAGTTCAAGAAGAAACTCAGGTTGTCCATATTGGCTGAACCGATGCAGCTCAGGTAGTCGTCGACCATGAACTGCTTGACATGCAGCACCGGCCCCTGATACTCATAAATGCGCACGCCCGCTTTCAGCAGGTCCTTGTACATCGACTCCCCCATCCATTTCTCCGGCTTCACGTCGTTGTTGGCCGGTACGATCCAGCGGACATCGACACCCCGGGCCACAGCTGCCTTCAAAGCTTTTATCATCTGGGCCGGCGGCGGCGTGTAGGGATTGTAGAACCAGAAATATCTGCGGGCATGCTCGATGGACCACTGGAACGCGTTGCGGATGGGCAGGCGGCGGTCGGTGGGAGAATCCGGGATGACCTGCATCGTCTTGTCGTAGAACTGCGTGAGCCCGGGAACGCTGTCATGCGCGGCGGCAGTCCGCAACTCCTCTTCGGGTTTCATAGGGACCGGCTCCCGGCCCGGCGCGACCCGGAACTGGTTTTCATTGAAGGCGGAAACCAGGTCGTTGACCACCGGTCCGGTGACGCGGATGTCGGCGTCGCGCCAGGTCTCGAAATAGCGGTCCTGGATGTTCCGGCCGCCGGTATAGGCCGTCGTACCGTCGAGGACCACGATCTTCCGGTGGTCGCGATGCGTACTTTGCGGCAGGGAAAGATAGTCCAACAGCATGACGGGGATGCGGAAATAGGACAAGTCCACCTGGCTGTTGACCAGGGGCGCGTGGCCTTCCATGTACGCCTTGTCGTGGGCGCCCCGGTCGATGATGATCCGCATGTCTTTTCCGGCCGCGGCTTTTTCGATCATCCGGTCTGCGATTTGGGAGCCACAGGAGTCATAACAGAAACGATAGTGGTCGATGTACACGCTCTCCTGCGCCTTGCTCACGTCATCGAGCAGCAAGTCGAATTTCTGGTGCTGGTCGGTGACCAGGCCGACGGTATTGCCGGTCGTCGGCTCCATGCCCGTGTCTTTCGTCATGAGGGCGGCCAGTTCCTGATAATCGCTGCGCACGCCGTCATAGTATGCCTCCTCCGTTACTTCCGGTATGTAGGAAGCATGAAGCGGCGCACGATAACCGCATCCCTGGAGCAACAAGGACACGGCCAACGCAGCCACCCCTGTCAAACGAAAGGCTTTCATGCTGTTTTAGCGACAGATTTCCTGCGTGATTTCACGACGGCCCAGACCGCCCATGCGACCGTCAGCACGACGGCCATCGGAACGCCGACGGTGAGGATGTCGTGCCAGGAGAAGGTGGTGAGTTCGCGGTTGATGGCGTGATCGACCACCAGCATCAGGGAACCGCCCCAGAGCATTTTCTCGAGCGTCGGGAGTTCGCGCAGCAAGGGACGTGCGTTTTCCCCGTGGATTTTCTTTTCATTGCCCTTGCGGACGGCGCTCACGACGATGGCCTCCGCCAATGGAACCAAAAAACAAGACATATTCTTTTATTTTAAATGATTTCTAACTGTCAGGTACTTCTATTTCCTTGATTTCCACCTCGTTTCCGCGAAGCAGATAAGTATGTTCACTGCCGCAGTACGGGCAGGTGCGCCCATGCTTGACCGTCTCGTATTCTTTTCTGCACCCCTCGCAGAATGTGACGGCCGGAACGATGTTGATCTTGAGTTCACAACCTTTGAGCATCGCTTCCTTGTCGGCGGCCCAGCGCCAGCAGTCCGTCAGATACTCCGGGACGATGGTCGAGACTTCGCCGATGTTCATGACCACGCCGGAGACTTTCTCTACGTGGTTTTCTTCGGCCGCCGCCTTGACGTCCCGGATGATATAGAATACGATGCCCAGTTCGTGCATAATGAGATGCCCGGTCAAGCCTGGCATGACGGTTATTATTTCTTAAATAATATCTTACCAGTGCGTTTGATCATGTACGGCAGGATTGCGCTGAACTTGTCTTCCGAAACTACCATGTTGCTGGCTTCGGGATGGACGCGGTGCAGGTGGATAGCGTCGAAACCGCACTTGGTCGTGCAGATGCCGCAGCCGATGCAGCGGTTCTCGTCCACCACCGAAGCGCCGCACTTGAGGCAGCGGGCCGTTTCCTTGCGCACCTGCTCCTCCGTGAGCGTGAGATGGTACTCGCGGAACGGGCCGTTGGACCCGTCCTGTCCTTCCACCTGCCGGGAAGCGCTGTCATAGCTTTCTACGACGATGTCGGACTTGTCGAGCTCGATGAAATCGCGGCGGTTGCGGCCGATGGTCATGTGGCCGTGCTGCACGAAGCGGTGCAGGCTCTCGGCGGCTTCCTTGCCGGCGGCGATGGCGTCGATGGCGAACTTCGGGCCGGTAAATACGTCGCCGCCCACGAAGATGTCGGGCTCCGCTGTCTGGTATGTCAGCTTATCGGCAATCGGATACACACCGCGGAAGAATTCTACCTTCGTATCTTTCAGCAGATCCTTGAGCACCACGGTCTGGCCGATGGCGAAGACCACGAGGTCGGCGTCGAGGGTAAGCAGCTCATTTTCATCATACTTAGGGGCAAAGACCAGCTTCTCGTCAAAGACCGACGTGCATTTCTTGAAGACAATGCCCGTGACCTTGCCGTCGCCCAGCACTTCTTTCGGGCCCCAGCCCGGTTTCAGGACCACGCCGTCTTCGCGGGCCTCGGCACGCTCCTCTTTGGAAGCAGGCATAATCTCCTCTGTTTCAAGCGAAAGCATCGTAACATCGGAAGCACCGCTTCGCTTGGCGACACGGGCCGCGTCGATGGCCACGTTGCCGCCGCCCACGACCACTACCTTGCCGGATACCTTCACCTTGCCGCAATTGGCATCGTGCAGGAAGTCGATGGCCGTCGTCGTGCCGGGCAGATTTTCTCCCGGGATACCGGGCAGGCGTCCGCCCTGACACCCGATAGCCACATAAAAACCTTTGTACCCCTCCTTGCGGAGCCCTTCAATGGTCACGTCCTTCCCTACTTCGACGCCCGTTCTGATCTCGACGCCTATTTCACGCATGATGTCAATCTCGGCCTTGATGACGTCTTTTTCCAACTTATAGGAAGGGATGCCGTAGCGGAGCATGCCGCCCGGCTCCTCGTTTTTCTCGAAGACCGTAGGCTTGTAGCCCATCGTCGCAAGATAATAGGCGCAGCTCAGGCCGGCAGGACCGCCGCCGATGATGGCGATCTTCTCTTCCCAGCGGTCCTGGACGTTCGAGCAGATGTTCACCTCGGGGATGAAGCGCGTCTCTGCCTTCAGATCCTGCTCTGCAATGAATTTCTTGACGGCATCGATGGCGACGGCCTGGTCGATGGTTCCGCGGGTGCAGGCATCTTCGCAGCGGCGGTTGCAGATGCGGCCGCAGACGGCCGGGAAGGGATTCTCGCGCTTGATCAGCTCCAGCGCTTCCGTATATTTGCCCTCGGCGGCCTTCTTCAGGTAGCCCTGGACGGCGATATGCGCGGGGCAGGCGGTCTTGCAGGGAGAGGTGCCGGTCGGATAGCAGTTGATGCGGTTGCGGTCGCGGTAGTCCTCGTTCCATTTATGCTTGCCCCACTTCGCGGCGTCGGGAAGTTCCTGCTTCGGATAAACCACGGGGCCTTCCTTCGTGCAGAGTTTCTGGCCGAGTTTCACGGCGCCGGCCGGGCAGTATTCCACGCAACGGCCGCAGGCGACGCAGTTGTCCGCCTGCACCTTCGCCACGTAGGCACTGCGGGAAAGGTTGGGCGTATTGAAAAGCTGCGATGTACGCAAGGCGTTGCATATCTTGACGTTGCAGTTGCAGATGGCGAAGATCTTGCCCTCGCCGTCGATGTTCGTGACCTGGTGGACGAAGCCGTGGTCCTCGGCTTTCCGGAGGATGGCCATCGCCTCGTCGTAGGTGATATAATGGCCGCGGCCCGTCTCGGCGCAATAGTCAGCCATGTCGCCTACGCCGATGCACCAGTCGCGGTAGTCGTCGGCACAGCCCTCGTCCATCTTCTTGCGGCCGTAGCGGCAGGAACAGATGCCCACGCCCAGATGGCCTTCATAGCGCTTGAGCCAGTACGACAGATGCTCGATGTCCATGGTCTGGTTTTCCATCGAAATGGCTTTCTCGACCGGGATGACATGCATGCCGATGCCGGCGCCGCCCATCGGGATCATGGGCGTGATCTTCTCGAGCGGCAGGAAGGTCATGCGTTCGAAGAACATGGCCAGCTCGGGATGGCGGTCCATCAGGTCCGTGTTCATGTTCGTATATTCGGCGGAACCCGGGACGAAGAGCGGCACCCAGTACACGCGGTCCTTCGGTTCGTAGGTCGTTCCGGGGATGGGACCGTCTTTCGTGTATTTGTCGCCATAGTCGTATTCCACCATGCCGAAATACGAGAGCTTGTCGAGCAGTTCGTCGAAAGACTTGTCGTCGGGCGTATAGTGTTTTTCGGCATTCCACTGGTGGAGCAGTGCGTAGGGCCTGCGTTCGCGGACTTTCAGCGCTTTCTTCGGCAGCATGTCCAGCAGGAGGTCGAGCGAGGCTTCGCGGGTGGCCGCATCCATCTCGTCTTCGAAGATGCAGGCCAGGCCCCAGTATTCCGGGGCATCGGTGGTCATCTTGATCTTGCCGGGGACACGGTCGGTGACGTGGCGGACGAATTTGAGGAGCTTGGGATTCGGGTTCTTGTCCCCTTTGTGCTTCGGGACAAATTTGGTTGACATCTCAGGCATACGTTCAGGTTTTTATTGTTTTTTCCAATTATTCACTTCTTGCAGGAGCCACTCGGCGAAGACATCCACGCCCTCCCCTGTCCTGGCACAGATGGGGATGACCTGTGCGCGGGGATTGCGCATGTGGATGTATTCCCGGCATTTCTCCATGTCGAAATCGAAATACGGCAGGACATCCATCTTGTTGATGACCACCACGTCGCAGACCGAGAACATGAGCGGGTATTTCAGCGGCTTGTCGTGGCCTTCGGGGACCGACAGGATCATGGCGTTGCGGCAGCTACCCGTGTCGAACTCAGCCGGGCACACCAGATTGCCCACATTTTCAAGGATCACCAGATCGGCTTCTCCCAGGGCCAGGTTGTCGAGCCCCTGCCGCGTCATCTCCGCATCGAGATGGCACATGCCGCCCGTGTGCAGCTGGATGGAGGGGATGCCTGTGGCTTCCCTGATCTTGACCGCATCCACGTCGCCGTCGATATCGGCTTCCATGACGGCGATGCGGAGCTTATCCTTGAGCCGGTTGATGGTCTGGATGAGCGTCGTGGTCTTGCCGCTGCCGGGCGAAGACATGACATTCAGCAGATAGACTCCTTTTTGCCTGAGCTCCCTGCGGAGCGCGTCGGCATCCTTGTCGTTGTCGGCAAAAATGCTTTTCTTGATCTCGATTACTTTGATTCCGTCCATAATATCCCCAAATATAAGAAAAAAATCCCACATTTTTTGTACTTTTGGGTCCTCATTCAATGTGCAGCCATGATTATCGTCAATGCAAGGGTTATTTTTCCCGGAGAGATTCGCGATGGCCTGGCCATCGTATGTGAAAACGGAATCATCAAGGATATCCTGCCCGCTGCCCAACTCGGTGAAAACGTAGCGACAGTCGACGCAGGCGGATTGTATCTGGCGCCCGGTTTCGTGGACATCCACGTCCACGGCGGCGGCGGATACGGCTTCATGGAAGGGACGCCCGAATCCATTGCGGGCGCGGCCCGGTTCCACCTGGCCCACGGCACCACCTCCATCGTGCCCACCACCCTCACCTGCCCTGACGAAGACCTCTACCAGGTGTTCGAGGCCTTCCGCCAGGTCAAGGAAAGCCACCCGGCCTTCAGCCTGCTGGGGCTTCATCTGGAAGGACCTTTTCTCAACCCGGTCAAATGCGGCGGACAGGACCCGGCCTACCTGGCGCTCCCCGACTGCGGGCGCGCCGAAGAGATCCTGCGCCACAGCGATGACGTCATCCGCTGGAGCGTAGCTCCGGAGCTGGAAGGCGCCCTCGAACTGGGCAAAATGCTCGCCCACCGCGGCATCGTGGTATCCGTCGCCCACACGAACGCTTCGTTCGACCAGGTCGAGGCCGCCATGTTCGCCGGCTACTCGATGATGACGCATTTCTATTCGGCGATGTCGGCCTGCTACAAGGTGGGTTGCTACCGCGTGCCCGGCGCCGTGGAAGCCGGCTATCTGCTCGACGGCCTGTCGGTCGAGATGATCGCCGACGGAAAGCATCTTCCGAAAGAGATCCTGCGCATGGTATGGAAATTCAAGGGATCGGACCGGGTGGCCCTCTGCTCCGACGCCCTGGCGCCCGCCGGCCTGCCGGAAGGATCTGTCTTCTATAACGGTCGTCCGCCGCATGGTGCCAAGTCCGTGATCCACGACGGTGTGGGCAAGCTCCTCGACCATTCGGCCCTGGCCGGCAGCATCGCCACCGCCGACCGGCTGGTCCGCGTGATGTACAAGGAAGCGGCCGTTCCGCTTCCGGATGCCGTGGAGATGATGACGCTCTCCCCTGCCAAGATGGTCCGCGCGCACCGCAAGGGCTCGATCCGTCTGGGCAAGGACGCCGACTTCGTCCTCTTCGACGACGACATCGACGTCAAGGCCGTCTATACCGCCGGCAAGAAAGTCGAACTGTAATTGATTGAGCGTGCCACGCACGCTACCTCGATCTTATCGATCCGTTGCGGTAGGCGTCGAGAAGCTGGTAGAGGTCGTCGATCTGTTCGCGGAGCTCAGCGCCCATGTCGGTGTCGCGGACGTAGCGGCGGTTTTCTTCGAATTCCAGCACTTTCGTTTCGGACAGGATGTCGAGACCTTCCTTGACAGCGCGCTCGCGCGAAGTGAAGGGCTCGTGCTGGACCAGTTTCAGGCTCTGGGAATTGTAGATCAGCGTGTAACCCGCGATGCCCGTTTCCGGCTGGTATGCTTTCGAATAGCCTCCGTCGATCATCAGCAGGCGGCCTTCCGCACGGATGGGGCTCTCTCCCTTGAGAGTCTTGACCGGGATGTGCCCGTTGATGATATGGGCGTGATGCAGGTCCTTCACTCCGAATTCCTGCAGGATCATCTCGCAGATGTCGGCTCGTTCCTTCAGCTGCTTATAGGCGCCGCTGGTCTCTTTCCAGGTCTCTTTGTCCGCGATGAAATAACGCTCGAAGGTAGCCATTTTGTCCTTGTCGTAGGTCGGCGCCACGGGGCCGCACCAAAGGTACCACAGGAAATCCTGCCCCGCCTGGCGGCGCGGCGTCTCTTCGCGCGTATAATAGGCGTTGCGTACCATCTGGTCGATCTTGTCGAAGAGCTTCTTGCCCCGGTAGGCCTTGCCCTGGATCATCATCTCGCGGAACGTGCCATCCGGATTCATCGGCATGGAGCCGTGGAACATGAGATTGGAATTGCGCACGAGATAGGAAGACCCGTGCGAGAGGAAGCAGCCGATGTGACGGCGGAGCTTCTCGCTGGTCTCGAAGCTGTGCGTCACGTTGTCGATGACCTCCTGCTCTTCGGGGGTCAGACGGTAGGGATCCGCCGGATCGATGGTGGGGAAATGGGTGTCCGTCAACGGGTAATCCTTGCCGTTCAGGTGGATCGTTCCCTTCCGGTAATCGATCAGGTGCAGCAGGTTGCGGTCGTCCATCCCGAATTCGGGGTTGCGGTCCGTCACGCGTTTCTCCATCTTGAACTGGATGATGGCGATGGCCTTGTGGAGCTTGGCCAGCAGGGCAAGCTGCGACTCGGAGAGCCGCTCGTAGCCATTCTCCCGCGGGCGGAACGGCGTGCAGGGATCGTCGGCATAGGTCTCCATCGCAAAGGTCGTCAGCGGCAGCAAGTTGATGCCGTAGCCGTCTTCGAGCGTAGAGAGATTGGCGTAGCGGAAGCACATGCGCAGCACGTTGGCCACACAGGCCTTGCTGCCCGCCGCCGCGCCCATCCAGACGACATCGTGATTGCCCCATACCATGTCATAGTTGTGGTAGTTGCAGAGCGTTTCCATGATCAGGTGCGCCCCCGGCCCGCGGTCGTAAATGTCGCCCAGGATGTGCAGCGAATCGATTACCAGCCGGTGGATGACGTTGCAGATAGTGGCGATGAAATGGTCGGCGCGCCCCGTGGCGATGATCGTGTCGACGATCGACATCATGTAGCGGCGCTTGTTCTGGTTGTCCTCGATCCACTCGTGGAGCAGTTCTTCAATGATATAGGAATACTCTTTCGGCAGGGCCTTGCGGACCTTCGAGCGGGTATATTTCGAGGAACAGACGGCCATGACCTGGATGATGCGCATCAGCATGACGCGATACCATTCCTGCATTTTGGCGCGGGTACGGAGCGTGTTCCGGACCACGCGGAGCTTGTCTTCGGGATAATAGATCAGGGTACAGAGCTCCCGGATCTCCGATTCGCTGAGGGTGGCGCCGAACACCATCTCGACTTTCTGCCGGATGACGCCCGATGCATTGCGGAGCACATGCTCGAAAGCTTCGTTCTCCCCGTGCAGGTCCGTGATGAAGTGTTCGGTTCCCTTGGGCAGATTGAGGATGGCTTCGAGATTGATGATCTCGGTGCAGGCTGCCTGCTCGGAGGGGAAGCTCTTGGCCAGGAGGCGCAGGTATTTCAGGTCGCGTTTCATGCTTGCTTGACGGAATTTTTGGCGGTCTTGGGCGATTCGTAACGGACTTTTCCGCTGCGCCAGTTGCCATAGACTTCACTGACGCTGCCGGCGGTGATGAAGCCGTCGATATCATTGTCTTTCATGAACTTGAAGAGATCTGCGTATTCGTGCTTGGTCAGCAGCACCACGATTTCGATCTTCTCTTCGCCCGTGAAGCCGCCGAACAGGTGGTAGATGCTGCAGCCGCGCATGAGCTTGCCGGTGATGAACTGGCGGATCTTTTCGTGGTCCTTGCTGATGATGCACACTTTCTTGCGCTTGTTGAGCGCGTCGGTGAAATAGTCGACCACCACGCCGTTGATCCAGGTGCCGATCAGGCCGATGACCACCATGCGGAACGGGTTGATGGCGAAGGCCGAGCAGCAGATCATGGCGCCCGCCACGGTCACCGAAGCGCCGATGTCGAAGTGCAGGTACTTGTTGACGATCTTGGCCAGGATGTCGAGGCCGCCGGTCGAGGCGTTGATCCGGAAGAGGATGGACTGCGAAATGCTGAGCAGCAGCACGAAACAGAGCAGGTCGAACCAGGGGTCGTTCATCACGGAAGTGGCGCCGGGCTCCATCAGGTTCTCGTACGGCAGCACCCATTTCCAGAATTCGAGCAGCGGACCGAGGATCAGGGCCGTATAGACCGTCTTGGCGCCGAATTCGGCACCGATCAGGATCCATGCGAGAACCAGCAGCACGGCGTTGATGATCGTCACGATGAGCGATACTTCGGCGCCAATCAGCTGGGAGATGACGATCGCCAGACCGGAGATGCTGCCGATGATCAGGTTGCTTGGCATCAGGAAATAATAGACGGCCGCGGCGCCCACGGCCATGCCCAGGGTCATCACGACCAGTTCTTTCCAGAACTTGCCGGTGGCCAGCGGATGAAGGATCTCTTGGATGGATTTCATGATCGGTTTTTCATTCTATCTTTCAAAATTGCGAAAAATTCTTTGATACTTCAAGCGATTTCTGCTATTTTCGTACTGATTAAACCGAAACCATGAAAAAATACTTCCTGCTTCTTGCCTTCAGCCTGTTTCCGGTACTGCTGCACGCCCAGTTCGTCGAACGGCTGTATCTCGACATGCGCGGAGCATTCCACCAGGAGACGACCCAGGGGGAATACAGCAGCCAGATGGTGGGAGAATACCTGAACTTCCACCTGATGGGGCACATCACGCCCACCATCGACTACCGCATCCGCCAGCGGCTCAACAAGAAAGTCTTCGACGAGAAGAACATGTTCAACGCCACGGATTTCATGTATATCAACTGGCAGGCCACGCCGAAATTCAGCCTCTTGTTCGGAAAGCATGCCGTGCTGATCGGCGGCTACGAGTATGATGCCACGCCCATCGACGTATATTACTACAGCCAGTTCTGCAGCAACCTCTACCAGGGCTTCACCTTCGGCGCGTCGGCCGCCTACAAGTTCGCCGAGAACCAGAACCTCGAATTCCAGTTCTGCAACTCGCCGCTGTCGCTGGGTATCCAGAACGTGTATGCCTACAACCTGGCCTGGCGCGGGCAGTTCACTCCCTGGTGGCGGACCATCTGGAGCGTCAATTTCGTGGAAGACATGGACAAGCGCATGGTCAACTACATCGCTCTGGGCAACCATTTCGTTTTCAGGAACGTGATCTTCGACATCGACCTGATGAACCGCAGCGGCTTCGGGCAGCGGCAGTTCCTGCTCAGCGACATGTCGGTCATCTCTAAGATCATCTGGAGCGTCGGTAAATGGAACATCTGCGCCAAGGGTGGCTATGAGAAGAATGACATCCGGAACGTAGACCAGGATGGCCGCCCCTACGACCTGGTCATCGCTCCGGGCACGGAATACATCTATTATGGCTGCGGCATCGAGTGGTTCCCCCTGCGTTCCGACAATCTCCGCTTCCACGCCGTGTATTACCGCGACAATGCCGTGCACCGCAACAACTATGACATCGGTTTCACCTGGCGGGTGGATGTTATCAGAAAATGATTAACTTTGTAAGAAATACCTCCCATTCCATGTTTACAGAGAAAGATTTGCAGCAAATTGCGGCACGGGGCACTGAACTCCGCCGCATCGAAGAACAGATTTCCCATTTCAAGCAGGGTTTCCCCTGGATGAAGATCGTGGCCGCAGCCACGCCCGCCCGCGGTATCCGCGTCCTGGATGCCAATGCGGCCGCAGCGGCAGCAACCTATTATCAGCGTGCTGAAGTCTGCGGGAAGTGCAAGTTCGTGCCGGCATCCGGTGCGGCATCCCGCATGTTCAAGGACCAGTTCGCCGCACTCGACAAACTGGAAGCGGGAGAGGATATTCCCGCCGATTCCCCCGGCAGCAGGCTGGCCGCCCACATCAAGGAATTCGCCTTCTATACGCCCGAACTCTTCGGTGAACCGGAAGACAGCGCGGAGTACCGCCGCGATACCCTTCGCAAGCTGCTCAAGTCCGACGGCCTGGCCTATGGCGAAAAGCCCAAGGGCGTGCTGAAATTCCACCGCTATGCCGACGAAGTGCGCACCGCCATCGCCGAGCATCTGGTCGAAGCCCAGGCCTATATGCGCAACGGCGACGTCTGTTCGCTGGTGGTGACCATCTCGCCCGAACACCGCGCCCTCTTCGAAGAAGCGGTCGCCGCGGTTGTTCCGGCCTATGAGCGCCGCTATGGTGTCAAATACGACATTACCTTCACCTATCAGGACAAAGCCACCGACACCATCGCCGTGGATGCCGCCGATGAGCCCTTCCGCACCGCCGACGGATCGCTGCTGTTCCGTCCCGCCGGCCATGGCGCCCTGATCCACAACCTGAACCAGGTGGAGGCCGAGCTGGTCTCGATCAAGAACATCGACAACGTGGCTCACGAGAAACTGCTCACCACCACATCGCTGTACAAACAGGTATTGATGGGCGAGGCCCTGAAGCTGCGCGACCGCATTTTCAACTACCTGCGCCGGCTGGATGCGAATCCCGATGCGGCGCTTTGCGACGAAATCGAGGGCTTCCTCGCCGACACGCTCTGCGTGCAGCTTCCCGGGGAAACGGACCTGCAGCGCCGCATCGCACGCCTCCGTGAGAAACTCGACCGGCCCATCCGCGTCTGCGGCATGGTCCGCAACGAGGGCGAGCCGGGCGGCGGCCCTTACATTATCGAAGGAAAAGACGGCAGCACCTCGCTCCAGATCCTCGAAAGCGTACAGATCGACAAGAATAATCCCCAGGCCATGGCCGCCATGCAGGGCGCCACGCATTTCAATCCCGTCGACCTGGTGTGCATCCTGCGCAACTACAAAGGGGAGCGCTTCGACCTCGAACGCTATGTCGATCCCGAAGCCGGCTTCATCAGCTCGAAGAGCTATCAGGGCCGCGAACTCAAGGCCCTGGAGGCCCCGGGCCTGTGGAACGGCGCCATGAGCGACTGGAACACCATCTTCGTGGAAGTCCCCCTCGAAACCTTCAACCCCGTCAAGACGGTGTTAGACCTCCTGCGTCCCGCGCATCAGGGCTGATGCGCTGTTGGTGCGTGGCAGACAGAGTGTTGACCTTCAACGTTTTATAAGAAATCGGTTGTGTAAAAATGCACAACTGATTTTTATTAAAGCGTTAATAATCAGGTAGTTATCTGCCACGCATAAAATCAGAACTGGATGTCGAAGCCGAAGGTGAGGCGGAAGTTGCGGTCGGGGTCTTCGGTGCGATGCGTGAGGCGCCAGCAGGCGTCGATGCGCAGGACGCGCAGGATGTTCGACAGGCCGACACCGGCCTCGACATAAGGCGTCTCCAGGGTCTTGAGCCCTTCGATGGGAAGAATGCCGGATCCACCCGCCCGGTTCGCGGCAGACAGCGTCCCCCACGCCGCCTTCACCGTAATGATCTCCCGCAAGTCCAACAGCTTGATGAGCGGGATCCTACCCAGGATCAGGCCGTTGAGATTGTGCTCGTACATCGCGCTCACCCAGCGGTCCGACGCAAACTCATAGTAATCCATGCAGGTGAAGGCCGTCTTGTCCAGGAAATACGAGCGGTTGCCCTCGTGGAGCTTCAGGAAAGGATAAGGCACTTCCCCATGGATCGCCCCCGTCTCCAGATGAATGTTCGAAAAACCGAACGCCCCCGCCGGCACTTTCCAGTCGAAGGTGAAAACACCCCGTAAAAACTGGCAGTCATCACCGGTAATTCCCTTGATGCCGGCCGTGAAGTCCAGGCCCAGCACCGGATAGCGCGTGAAGATGCGCGCCTTGTGGTAGTGCCCGCGGTTGATGCGCTCCTCCCAGGAAAAACGCGTCGAGAAGCGGATCTGGTTGGTCGAAACCGATGGCACCCAGGTACTGTCAGGCCGGTAGAGCGGCACCATGTCGTTGCCGTGGAGCCGGCGCGATTCCAGCGACAAATAGGAGGTGACATTCGGCGTGAATTCATGCTCATAGCTCAGGACCAGATTCCGCATCAGCGTCTGCTTGTCACCCATGCGTCCCGCAAAGAGCGAGTTGAGCATGTTGGGCTGCGCGATGGCGGCAGTCCCCTGCCCCAGTTGCTGATAGTCGTAGTCGCCCGAGAAACTGAGCTTGCGGGTCACGTCGCGCCGGATGAGCCATTCCACCGAGCCGCCGCCCTTGATCAGATGGTCGCGGAAGCCATAGCCCAGCTTGCCCGTCAGGCGGACGTCCGGATGAAAGTGCTTCGTGGTCCGGAAACCGACACCGACATGCCAGCCTTCCGTTGCATTGTACTTGACCGTCTGGGCCCAGGGGCCGAATGCGATGGCCGTGTGCTCTCCCTCTATGTAGCCCACGACCAGCGAACGGAAGACCGTGTACCAGGCCCTGTAGGCCGGTTTATGCTGGATCTCGTCCACCATGTCGTAGATTCCCTGCTCCCGCGTCGTCAAAGGCACCGGCCGCGCCGAAGCCCACTCTCCGTCGCTCAGCTCGACAGCTTCCGACAGCACCACGGCATCGGGCGTATCCAGCAGGTCGGAGGGAAGCGGCCGGTCTTCCGGCTCGCCGTAGAGCAGTTCGCGGTTTCCCAGGAACGACAGGATCTTCGAGCTGTCGCGCACGGCTATGGAAAAGTCGATGAAGAGTTTTTCTTCTTTCGGAAACCAGGCCCCGGACGCCGTCCTCCGGCTCTCCGTATCGATGTTGATGTGCCGGATCCAGTTCACGTTCGAGCCCTTGGAGAGGGCCACATGCGCGCTGCGGATTCCGAAATCTTCGGCATCGATGTACAATTCCCCGTCGAAGGTCGGCGAGGTGACGCCCCGCTTGGGATGGAAGCGCAGGCAGTAGCTCTTGCGCCCGTCCAGCTCGAGGCTGTCGACCAGATAATAGTTGTAAAAAGCATGTCCGTAGGCTGCGGCGGGCGATGGCACGTCGAGGTTGAACAGGGTGATCGTACCCTTGTAGAAATTGGTCTTGAGCAGATATGACCCGGCATACTGGCGCATGAAGTTGTCGGAATCGATGCCGGAAATGCGGTTGGCCAGGATGACCTCTTTTTCGATTTCCGGCTCTTTCGAATGGTATTTCTGCGAAAGTGTCTCGGATATCAGCAAGGGAATGTACGACTCGCCCGTCACGGCGGAAGTGTCGCGCCATTTCACCACGTCGCCCAGGATGCCCTTGAGAAAGGAGCGTGTAGCCAGCCATTCCGCATGGGTGGCGTCGAGCTCGATCTTGGAATACACGCGCACCGACCAGTCTTTGCCCAAATCCGGATCGTGCTGCGCGCGATGCTCGTCGATCTGCTTGAGAATGGAGCGGATATAGCTGTCATCGGGGCGGATCCGGGCCGCTGACAGCAGGTCGGCGTCGAGTGCGAGCACGAAATTGACCTCGGAAAAGGCGCCGTAGGCAACGCGGGACGATTGGGAAGTATAGCCCAGGATCTCGGCAGTCAGCACCAGGGCGGTACTGTCGTGTGTTTCAATATAATAGCGTCCGTCCTCATCGGTCGATACGCCGATGCTGGTACCGTCGAAGAAGACGGAGGCGTACGGGATGGGGCTGCCGTCCGACGCGTCGGTCACCTGGCCCCGGACCTTGGTGGTCTGGGCGGCGAGCACGGTGGTGAGCAGGAGCAGGACCGTGCAGAGGGTGATGCGGGCGGAGCGGATCATTCGTGCAAAATTAGCAAATCCTGATGGAAAAAGCGTAACTTTGTCCTGGATATGCAGGATCCCCGTTTCACAAATGTTTTGCTGGGCTGGTACGCTGAATTCGGGCGTGACCTGCCCTGGCGCCGCACGCGGGATCCCTATGCCATATGGTTGAGCGAGATCATCCTGCAGCAGACGCGCATCGTGCAGGGGCTGGCGTACTGGGAGCGTTTCATGAAGCGATTCCCTACCGTGGAGTTGCTGGCGGAAGCTAGTGAAGACGAGGTACTGCGGCTCTGGCAGGGGCTCGGATACTACAGCCGCGGACGCAATCTGCTGACTGCGGCACGCCAGATCGTAGCCCGGGGGTCTTTCCCGGATACGCTGGCAGAGATTCGTGCGCTCAAAGGCGTCGGCGACTACACGGCGGCTGCCATCGGTTCGATTGCCTTCGGCATTCCGGCTGCGGTGGTGGACGGGAATGTTTATCGCGTCCTGTCGCGTTTCTACGGGATTGCGACGCCGGTGGGCACGACGGCGGCGAAGAAGGAGTTTACGGCGCTGGCGCAGGCGCTTCTGCCGCAGGACCGGCCGGGCGATTTCAACCAGGCGATGATGGATTTCGGGGCTATGCAATGCACGCCGGCGTCGCCGCTCTGCCTGACCTGTCCCCTCGCCGCGCGCTGCGAAGCGCTCCGCAGCGGGCGGACTGCGCTGCTGCCGGTCAAAAAGCCGGCAGTCCCGCTGAAGACGCGGCGGCTGCATTATGTGCTGCTCCGTTGTGGCGGGCAGGTAGCGATTCATCGTCGGGGGCCCGGCGACATCTGGCAGGGGCTTTGGGAGCCGTATCTGGAAGAAGGGGATTTCCGGGGATTTCCGGGGATGAAGCTGGTAAAGAAAGATGTCAGGCATCAGCTGACGCATCGGACGCTGATTGCCGATTTCTATCTGCTGGACTGCAATGAAAGGCCCTCGCTCACTGATGATTACATCTGGATACCGGAAGCGGAGCTTGATAACTATGCCAAGCCCCGCCTCGTAGAAATCCTTCTGCAATACATCTAGTTGACTACCCGCGCCAAGCGCAAGCTACAAGATCGCTTCGGTGTTTTCTTTTTCTATGTTGGGCATGAGACGCCTTACTACTTTCTTGTCGGAGTAGAATCGGGCGAGGATGACACGAAGGACGGTGTAGGCCGGGACGCCGGCGATCAGGCCGATCGTGCCGCCGATGCGGCCGGCCATCAGCAGGACGAGGAAGATCTCGAGCGGCCGGGCCTTGATGCTCGTGGAATAGATGAGCGGCTGGAAGACGAAGTTGTCGATGGCCTGGGCAAACAGCATCACGGCCCAGATGATCAGGATAAATGCCCAGATAGGCACATCAATGCCGGCACCCGTACCATATTTCAGCACGACACAGAGCAGGATGCCGATCACATAGCCCAGGATCGGGCCCACATACGGAATGATATTGAGCAGGCCGGCGATAAACGCGATGCCCAGTGCATAGCTCGGGCCGATCTGGACAACCCACCAGAGGCCCAGGAAGTCCAACACGATCACGCCGAAAACCTCGATGATCAGACCGATGAAATAACGGGAAAGCAGGTGGGTGATGTCTATGATGGTCGACTGGACATTGCGCTCATTCCTGTCGGGAACGAACGAGCAGATGATCTTGCTGAAAAGCTTTTCATCCTTGATGAAAAAGAAAGAGATAAACACCACGGCAAAGGCAGCCACGCCAATGGCTGAGGCCACCGACGCCACGGAACCCACGACGGTCGAGATATTCGAGAAGTTCAGCACTTCCTTGATCTTGCTGAGCAGCAACGACACCAGGTTGAAATCCCTTCCCAGCGAAGGGAAAAGTCCGATCGCCCATTCGTTGACCTGGTCGAGCAGGCTGTTGTACGGGATGTCCTTCCCGTTCATGATCTGCGCGTCACGGATGATGTTGGTGACGATAGGAATCAACTGTGTGATGAAGAGCAGCACCGCAAGAATGATGATGAAGATGCTGACAACTGCCAGCAAGCCGTCCGGCAGCGATTTGCCCCGTATCTTGATCCTGCGCAGCAGGCGCATCAGCGGATGTCCGATGAGCGAAACCACGAAGGCGATGACCACATAGATCAGCACGCTCCGGAAATACCAGCAGAAAAAGCCGATGATGGCGATGATGCACAGTCTGTAGAGAAGACCGGACAGCCGGTCAAGATTCTTTTCCTTTTCCATGTAACAAATGTAATGAATTATTACATACTCCACAAAAAAAACGCGCTGAAAGCGCGAGGGGTATCAAGGGGCCTATACTACCCCAGCAAAATAACTGCTATTCAATCACCTTTTCTGATTATCTGTAATAATCTCATTTCTTTTGAGCGACACAGACGGTTTATCTGTTTCGTCTGTGTCGCAAGGCTAAATCGGATGATTTTGGTCTCAAACCTTTTGTGACACAGACAAAGCGACACCTTCATCTGTGTCGCATAGAAGGGGCCGCCGCTAGCGTCTGATGGCGCATTTCGGAATGACGCGCCGAACGCACGAAGGGTCACAGGGGCTATGCCATTATGTTTGCTGGGGCTCTGCCCTACCATTACATAGGCTCATGAGTTCTTCTATCGACTGGAGATGATTCGTACTCTTATATCGTGGCCAATGCTATTAAGTATGGCAAACTTGACGCGTAACCGTGGGGTATGCGAAGTTGTGCAGCCGATTTTGTGGCCATCGGCATCAAGGCACCTACCCATCAACGGGAAGATAGCTCCGCAGAGGGTCTTTAATTCTTCATTTGATACTTTATACCCGTCGGAAAAGGAGATGATTATATCGTTAAACGCATAATGTGTCAGATCCTCGTGGAAGTATTTAGTAATGTTTTCGGCGATATACTGCGCTCTTGTTTCCAATGTGGTAGTTCGGGAGTAGAACAAAAAATCACGAATCTCGTGCTGATCAAAGAGGTACTTGTAATCGGCCTCGTTCGTATAACGGTCTGTGGCATCGATGCTGTCTATAAGCCTCTGGATTCTTCCCAAGTGTTCAATATTTGCTATCTGTCTGTTCTGCCGGGCGTCACGCATCCGCTTTGCCCTATTGCGATGCGCTTCACGAGCGTGATAAGTATCCCACTCTTCCATCGTCAGAGTACAACGCAGGTCCCAATCTGTGGGTTTCTTTTCACGTTTGATGCGGGCATAGTTGCAGAACCGGTGGTATTCCAGGATTGCGGCCTTTCTTTCATACTTATTCTTTTGCGTATCGTGTCGATACTCCTCGTCGCCTGCCGTGAAGCCGTAGAAGGTGATATGCCAAAGAATCTGGGCCAATGCTCTAATCTCTGTAATCTCGGCTTGTATAACGACTTCTTTCGCCAGCGATGCCTCCCAGAAATCTCCTTCGCAATTTGAGGCGTGGAGATATCGTTCGGTCTCCTTGCCATCATCATCGGTCTCTATTTCTTCGCTGACGAGGATTTGCTTGCCACCGGCATCCCCTGGTGCCATACGACGAAGTTCATCAAAGGCCTCTTTGAATGCATACAAGTTGCCATGAACGGGTTCGTCAATAGCAAGAAGGTCCGGCACAATCGCGTCGAACTCATACTTTTGTATCAATTCTTTGAGTATCATGCCGCGAAGATACGGCACGATGTTGCCAAAGAGTGGCAGTGGATGTCTTCTTATGACGACCTTGACACTAAAGTGTTCAGCGCTATCAGAAAATCCTCTTGCTTATTAATTCTGGACGCATCAAAATAGTAATCCAGATTAGATTTCCCTTCTGCTTTAGCATTAGGGTTGTTCTTGCTCAAACTAACCATATTATCTTCTGTCCATTGGAATTCTTTACCTTTATATGTAAAGGGAATCTCCCAGCCATAGAAATAGTTTGTCCCATCCACTTTATTATCTTCAGATATAACAATATCATTAAGACTATTTAGCAGACGATTGCGTAAATAATTCAACACAACGATTTCTTTGATTGAAGTAGCACCAGACCAACGGTATGAATACCGAGTCAGAACAGAATAACCTTTCCAATCTGTTAGTATGTGCCAAGAATCTTTACTCTCCAACAGTGTATGTAGCAAAAAAGAATCTTTTATCCAATTCTCATTACACTGTTCATTAACCGCAAGCTGATTTGCAGTAAGTAAGTAATGGATGGCTCTTCTATATTTCTTATTCAATAAAGATATGTACCAAAAGCCTTTGTAATACCCAAACCAATTCTCTCCGATATCAATTCGACTTAATAATGCTCTAAGCAGGATAGCCTCCTTTTTATAGACTGGTTTAATCCCTTCTTGGTCAAAGTACTTCCGCACATTTGCCCATTTAAAGTCAAAATCACCCCAGTTTATAAACTTTTCTACCTCATCAGTTTCTTCATCATTAACAAACAGGAACCTTATCGATCCTTTGAAGAAGGCGTAGTTTTCGGCATCTATTATGATATCTTCCCATGTTTGATAATCTGTACCATCCTGTTTTTTACAAGAGCCATTATATTTGCACAGTATCCCGTTTTCATCAAGTATTTGTTTAGCCTTGTTTATTTCTTCTTTACAGCGTTCATCAAAATCGGAATTCCCCAATGTCTTAATGTTGTATTTTGAAAGGGAATCATATACTGCGTGGCTATTCAGTTCACCTATGAACTTCATTGCCGTTCTCATTGCCTGAGCACTTCTGATCTGAGGATGTCCATTGTGGTCTTCACCAGAGACCAAATTCCACACAACCCTCATCCATTGTTTTATGGATAATTCATCATCATTGCCAACTCCGGAATCGTTAAAGTATTTGCAAATAGCAAAAAAGACAACTCTTTGAACCTGATTGAGAGTGGTTACTTTAAGTATTCTTTCGTTGGCATTATTTGCAATTTCTATATTATTAGAGTTCTTTTCAGCATATAGGGGGATAAAACTAAAGGTATTGTCCCACAAACAAATCGGCATTATGTTGTTTGCGGAATAATCATGATACCCCGTAAGAACCTTTGAAAGCTTTTGAAAAAAGGGTAAAGGGATTGATCCTTCGTAGTACCTATAAATATCTAAACCTTCGTATGCTACTGTGGTGTCAAAGTCAGTTGGATGATCGGAATTATTTAGATATTTGTAGGACGGGTTGTTGTTTTCCTGTGTCGAACTCTCATCTCCTTTACCAATGTCTAGTACATAAGATTCATGGTCTCCTGGTTTCGTCGCTATAAACAACTCATTCCAGAAAAATCTGTTTAGAAAAGTAAAGAAGATTTCGTCTATTCGATTATCTCTTGACCTGCTTTCCCAAAAAATATCTGTCCAGTCAGTATCTAGTTTAATTGGAATTCCATTCTTGGGATCTAACAGTTTTTCCCACTCAGTTCGAATACTATGTTCTATTGTCTCATCCTGTGCTTGTTTTGTAATATACCCGATTAGGTCCGCTTTGAAATTCTCAAAACCGGTTAATTGTTTACCACGGGCATTCATCTTGATATACAAATCATCTGAAAGGCCAAAATCCGAAAGAGGAAGATGATAGAAGACGATAGCATCCTTTTCTGTCAATGAATCCCAATAGTTTTTGAACACATCTTCGTTCGTGTTCTGAAATAGTTCCTCAATGCCATCAATAATATCTTCACCTTTTTTATCAGCTACTTTCGTGCCCCCCAACATTCTTAACATTGATTGAATTGTAGGGTCTTGTTTCCAAGCAGAATAGAACCATGTCTGCTTCGTTATAAATCCAACGATATCTTTCTTGTTATAGTTTAAAAAGTGTACCGGCACACATAAGTTTTCGCAAAACTCGCGAGATGAAATTCTCGTCTCGTAAGTAAATTTGCGGAAAATCGAGCAATTATCCTCGTTTAACTGCCCGGCGCGTAAAGCTATATACCAATGCAACAGCCAAAGGGTGGTAAGGCGCTGTTGTCCGTCCAATGGGTTCAATCTCCCATTTTCTTTAGAGCCATATACAAAGTCCAATTTCATAGACGTATCCTTATAAGGGCTCTCATTGTCCAAAGCCTTTTTCAGGTCCGCCAAAAAGTTTTTACGCAGAGTCTCTTTACCTAACCTTCCATGTGCGTAATCGCGCTGAATTATGGGTATTTCGATTGTGTTGTCATTCAGAAATTCCCAGAATGACATTGCTTTGGTGTTTGTATTATTAATCATCTTATTCTTCGTTTTGGAGGTTTGAAGAATCTATTACGTCAAATTCTCGCAATGTCTCAAGAATATTGATTCTATATGAAGCGGCATCACTTTCGCTCCACTCTCTTAAGTTGTCAACTGAAGTGTTATAATATTTCAGGAATACATTTTTAGTGACCGGCGGAATAAAAGCTATAGCGCCGTCTTTCACAGTTATTTCCAGAGTTCCTTCATCTATAGAATAGGATTTTCCTTGATCTTTCCCAATTATGCAACGTCGCTTTGCTGGGAAAAGTGAGTTCCCATAACCGCGGTTAGTACCAGCATCCAATAATACAAAATTCCAAACCTTATTTTTGTCCTGTTCCGGGTTTTGCCAAGACTCAGAACGATTATACTTCTCGATTTCCCTGCAAATACTTTCAAAAGACTCTCGACCATTATCGTTGTTTATAAAAGCCTTTATCCTATCTTTATGATCATCGGACAATTCTGCACCTAAGACAGAATACTTAAGCCATTCTTTTTGATCCTTTTCTTTCTCTAACCCGTTTGTTGTATTCGAATCAATATGCTCAACATCCCAATTCTCTTTTTTGAACAAATGAAAAGGGAATTTATAAAAAACAGGAAGCTTGTATTCTTCTTTTGATTTCAGTTGATTGTTTTGATTAACAACCGTTTGAATATTATGTAGGAGTAAAAGTGGCTTACATGTCGTTTTTGCCGGACCTCCGTCAATCTCATATTGCTTATTTAAATCATTGCATTTTCTGATTTTATCTTTAATAATAACTTTCAGTTTTGCAATGAAATCTTCTTTCGACTTTTCTTCATTCCATTTTTTGCATAATTCATCCAGTTTTTCACCTTGATGAATCAAATACCCAATATAGTGATACAACTCGACGTCGTTGAACCACTCCTTAAAAGTTTGAGAGTAGGATTTAACTATTCTCCAGCAGTTTCCTATATCCGAAGATTTCGACTTAAAATATTCGTAGAAATAGCGGAAAGTTTTGTATTCATCGGTACCA
>JAEEGJ010008156.1_pt1 | contig 29126 bp, 24 predicted proteins | sample 8958761 | NCBI WGS metagenome assembly JAEEGJ01 (sample SAMN16246546, study PRJNA631951) | gut metagenome | biome: gut microbiome; feature: rumen; material: RS-attached | host: Bos | place: Iran: Karaj | collected 2018-10
CAAAAACCCCCGCCTGGGAGGATGCGGGGGACTTGTATAGTCAATGAGTGTATTAAGCTTGTAACAGGCTTATAATGACTTACCTGTCTTGTGGTTTGATACTACGTCGAAGATAACGGCTGCGAGAAGAACTGCGCCCTTAACTACGTACTGCCACATGTCTGAAAGTCCATATATTGACATACCCTGGTTGATAACACCGAGGAGTATAGCACCGATCATGATACCGGGTACGGTTCCTGATCCGCCGTATGCAGAAGCTCCACCGATGAAGCAGGATGCGATGGCGTCCATCTCGAAGGAGTTACCCATGTTACCATCAACAGAACCGATACGTGATGCCATCAGGAGACCTGAGAAAGCTGCAAGTACGCTCATCAGGAAGTATGCTACGAAGTATACAAGCCTGGGATCGATACCGGAAAGCTTTGTTGCTTTCTCGTTTCCACCTACTGCGTAGAAGTATCTTCCGAATACTGTTGAGCTTGTGATGAATGCGAAGATAAGGACTATCGCAAGGATCCATATAAGCATTACGGGGATGCCCTTGTAGTTCATGAGCATGTATGAGTAAGCGATGATAAGTACGTCGATGATAACGAGCTTTACATATACGCCTACAGGGTTTGCTACATTGTATCCCTGCTTCTTCTGCTTAACTCTGTTTAATACAGTCATTACAGTAACTACTACAGCGATTATGATACCGAGGATCAGTGCCGAATAGAACTGATTGGGAAGATTATTTCCCGAAGCATCAACCTGTCCGATACGGTCTATCGAAGGTATCTGGATGTATGATGCAAAAAGATTGATGTATCTGTTATCTGATACTGCGATTGTCTTTGAATCAAGTACGACTCTGGCGAAACCTCTGTAAAGGAACATGCCGCCGAGTGTGCAGATGAAAGGCGGAATATGTACATAACCTATCAGATAACCCTGAAGAGCACCTATCACAATTCCGACTGCCATTGAAACCAGTATTGCTGTTACGGGTGACTGTCCCATCTGCATCATCTTTGCTGAAAGAGCTGCTGAAAGACAGAGTGTGGAACCTACCGAAAGATCTACGTTACCACCGGTAAGTATGCAGAGAAGCATTCCACAGGCCATAACCAGAACGTATGCGTTCTGAAGAAGCAGATTTGAAACGTTCTGCGGATTAAGCAGACGTCCGTCGGTCAGGAAAGCAAAGAAGATGAAAACGACCACCAGTGCTATGACCATTGTATATTTTTTTATCCATGCCTTGATATTCATGCTGTTTCCTCCTCGGCCTTTTTGTCCGTAGACAGTATTGCGCCCATTATTTTTTCCTGTGTAGCTTCTTTTCCATCAAATTCTGCAACCATGGATCCTTCGTTCATAACATAGATCCTGTCGCACATTCCCAGGAGTTCAGGCAGCTCGGATGATATCATCACGACTGCCTTTCCCTGAGCAACCATATCGTTCATAATGCAGTAGATCTCATACTTAGCGCCTACATCTATTCCTCTTGTAGGTTCATCCAGTATGAGCACGTCAGGTTCTGCGAACATCCATTTTGAAAGGAGGACCTTCTGCTGATTACCGCCTGACAGATTTCCTACTGCCTGCTGCACGCTTGGAGTCTTGGTATTCATCTTTTCTTTATATTCTTCGGCAGCTGCATTCTCTTTCTGCACATCGATGATACCGTTCTTGCTTACCTTTTCAAGCTTGGCCATTGTGGTATTCCATGCTATGGAATCCTCAAGCACCAGGCCGTTTACTTTACGGTCTTCAGTAACATATGCAAGACCGTGCTTGATCGCATCTTTTTCATTCTTAAGATGCACTTCCTTGCCATTTATAAATTCCTGACCGGATATACGAGAGCCATAGCTCTTTCCGAACAGTGACATTGCAAGCTCTGTTCTGCCGGCACCCTGAAGGCCTGAGAATCCGATTATCTCACCCTTGTGGACCTTGAAGCTCACCTTATTGTCCACACATTTATCTGTGTAAACAGGATGATATACCGTCCAATCCTTTACCTCGAGAATAACTTCCTTGCCTACATTGTGCTCTCTGGAAGGGAATCTGTTTGTAAGCTCTCGGCCTACCATTCCCTTTATGATCCTTTCCTCGTCTATATTATGATCAGGATTCTGCATTGTCTCGATCGTTGATCCGTCTCTAAGGACTGTGATCTGATCTGCACAATAGGCAACCTCGTTCAGTTTATGAGTAATGATGATGGATGTGAGCCCGTCTTTCTTGAAGCCAAGCAGCATATCCAAAAGCATTCTTGAATCTTCTTCGTTAAGTGATGATGTCGGCTCGTCAAGTATCAGAAGCTTAACGTTTTTGGAAAGTGCCTTTGCTATTTCAACAAGCTGCTGCTTTCCTGTACCGATATCTTTTATAAGTACATCGGATCTTTCTTTCAATCCGACTCTTTCCATCTGTGTCTGAGCTTCGGAATAAGTCTTTGCCCAGTCTATTTTCCCGATCGCATTTTTTCTTTCATTTCCAAGAAACATATTCTCGGCAATAGTAAGCTCGGGTATAAGAGCCAGTTCCTGATGAATGATAACTATTCCTTCTGCCTCGGAATCTTTGATATTAGAAAACGAACATTTTTTTCCATTGTATACTATGTCCCCGGTATACTGTCCGAACGGTATAGTTCCGGAAAGCACATTCATAAGCGTACTCTTACCAGCACCGTTTTCTCCTACAAGTGCATGGATCTCACCCCGCTCAACTTTCAAGTTCACATTATTAAGTGCTTTGACCCCGGGGTATTCTTTTGTAATATTATTCATTTCAAGGATATAATCTGACAAAGCAATACCTCCCAGTCTTTTCTGAAATCCCGTATTCTTACATAATTATCGGGCAGACGGTGTGTCTTCACGCCTGCCCGACAAGATCAGTTACTAATTAGTTGGTTGCCTGAGGATATCCGTTAGCATCCAGTGTGTAGTATCCGGTATCAACAAGTTCCTTCTGGATGTTGTCCTTTGTTACTACTGTAGGAACAAGGAGGTAAGAAGGAATGATGCCTGTGCCGTTGTCATATGAAGATGTATCATATGCACAATCGAAGCTCCAGCCTGCATTGTCGATAAGAGAAGCATCAGGTGTCTGACCGTTGAGGATTGCATCACCAAGATCGATGGTAGCAACTGCCTCGTTTGCAACTGCCTTATAAACTGTCATTGTCTGCTTGCCATCAACGATGTTTGCAAGGTTTGCAACGTCACCGTCCTGACCAGTGATGATAACTGAGTTGCTTCCTGCATAGTCAGTACCGATAGCCTGTGTAACGCCAAGAGCGGTTGAGTCATTGGAGCAAAGAGCTATATCAAGCTGTGTTCCGTCTGAGTAGTATGAACCAAGGATGTTCTGGAATCTTGACATTGCTGTTGCTGTATCCCAAGACTTTGTAGCAACCTTTTCGAAGGTTGACTGGCCTGAAGGAATAACAAGTGTGCCAGCATCGATGTAAGGCTTTAAGGTGTCATATGCACCGTTGAAGAAGAATCCTGCATTGTTATCAGCGGGATCACCTGCTGTGAACTCTATGTTGTATGTCTTGTCGCCTGCGTTAGCAAGATCAAGAGTATCAACAACGAACTGACCCTGAAGCTTACCTACAGTGTAGTTATCGAATGATACATAGTAGCTGATAGCATCTGTGTTCATGATAAGTCTGTCGTAGGAAATAACAGGGATGTTGTTTGTCTTTGCATCAGCAAGAACCTGTGTAAGAGACTCGCCGTCGATAGCAGCTATAACAAGAAGATCAACGTTATCAGCGATAAGACCTTCGATATCCTTAACCTGCTGATCGATCTTGTTGTCTGAGTATGTAAGCTCTACCTTGTAGCCTTTCTCTTCAAACTTCTGCTGGAGGTAAGAACCATCACGATTCCATCTCTCAAGTGACTGTGTAGGCATTGCGATACCGATCGTCTTGCCAGCTGCAGATGATGTGTCAGCTGTGTCTGCTGTATCAGCAGTATCTGCTGTGTCAGCTGTATCTGCTGTGTCAGCTGTGTCTGTTGTATCTGCAGCGGGTGCTGATGTATCAGGTGCCGGTGCAGGGGCAGCAGGTCCGCATGCTGTGAACATTGAGCCCATCAGCGCTGCTGTCATAACCAGTGAAATAACTTTTCTTTTCATTTTCGATCTCCTCCTTAGTGATTTAAAAAGTTTTCAAAACTGCAGACTATCCTGTCTGCATTCTCATAGTATCATCACATCCTGTGTAAAGTGTTGTCATGATTAAGGAAATAATTGATATATTTTATTGGCAAAATGAAAAATAAAAATCGGGATAGCAAAAAAATGCTATCCCGATGTCAAAATTCTGCTATTAATCCTACCTTGAGTAAATTTCCTCTTTTGTATGCAATCCGCCATCAATTATCACAGAATCAATGTTGTCGCGGGTCACAGCCACCGGCTTAAGTTCAAGATACTTCACATCATAACTTCCGTCATTGATCGTGGTATCACATTCTAAATCCTTTCCCTCTGCCAAAAGAATAGCATTTTCTGCTGCAGTCCTTGCTTCATCTTCAAATGACTTATATATAGAAACAAGCTGTGTTCCCTGTACTATACGCTGGCAGGCCATAAGATCGCAGTCCTGACCGGTAAGCAGCACTTTTCCGGCAAGTCCTTTTGCAGAAAGAGCCATAAATACCTGTGTTGCTATATCATCATTTCCGCACATGATGGCATCCACATTAGGATATGTCTGAAGTGCAACCTTTACATCAGAGTATGCTATCGAAGCATTCCAGTTTTCACACTTTGTTTTATATACAACATTGATATTGCTTCCCTCAACAGCAGATGTGAATCCTTCATCCACTGCTACTGCGTTCTCATCAGTTTCAGGACCGCATATCATATAGATATTTCCGCCTTCGGGACCGAGTTTTTCCTTTACGCTCTGCCCCATTAGCCTTCCTACTTCTTCATTATCAAAGGAAACATACAGATCTGCATTTGAATTGAGTGCCAGGCGGTCATAAGAGATCACCTTTATCCCTTTTTCCTTTGCTTCCAGAAGAACATCAGAAAGAGCTCCGCAATCAACAGGTATTACTACTATCACATCTACATCCTGATCTATAAGATAATGTATCTGCTCGATCTGTGTGTCCACATCACCGGTTGCACTCTGCACATTTACCTGCGCACCCTTTTCCTCAACTGTTGATATGAAAACATTTCTGTCTGTCAGCCATCTTTCTATAACAAAGGAATCAAAACTCATTCCTATCATTATCTTGTCATCTTTTTCTTCCGGCGGCTCCGGTGTCACATCTTCAGCAGAACATGCTGCGGAGAAGACCGTTATCAACATGCTCAAAAATACAGCCGTATATCTGAAAAACCTCCTGCGCATTGCAATTACCCTTTCTCACGGAATTCCGAAGGTGTCACACCTTCATATTTTTTAAAGATCCTGCTGAAGTAATTCGGATCCGTATATCCGCACATCGCACATATTTCCTTTACATTCAGCTTATCATCTGCAAGATATTCTCTTGCTTTGTTGATCCTTATCCTTGTAAGGTACTCGATAAAGGTATCACCCGTCTCCTGCTTAAAGAGCTTGCTGAAATAATACGGGCTTATATCTACCTGTCTTGCGATGTCATCCAGACTCAGATCATCCGCATAGTGTTCCTTTATATATTCTTCAGCTTTTCCTACAACACTGTGTCCCTTTGAATTTCTGGACGACTTGATCTCAGAACAAATGTCGACCGTAACACTTTCGGCCCACTTCTTTAAGTCACCGCAACTTTCAATCGAAAGTGCATTCTTTATATAACTTTCATGCTTCTTTGCATCATAATTCACAAGGCCGTCTTCATAAGCCTTTTTCTCAAGCGAAAGAATAAGTTCCAACACATAGACGCGTTTGGCGGAAATGTCTTCAGTCTTCCCATTCTTACCGCACATCGTTTCAAGAACAGCCACGGCACTCTCAGTATCACCCTTCATCGCTTTTGAAAGATATCTGTTTTCCAGATCATGCATGTCGGCCATCTGATTGCCTTTGTTTTCAGATGCGCTCAGATCCATCACATGCACTATGTGCTTGTCACTGTTAACAAGACAGCGTAATGCTTCTGTGTAAGAATCATATATACTGTCTACATTCTTCACACCACCTATTCCTGCACGGAATTTCATATCAAGTTCATCTTCCATCTTGTGAATGAATGTTCTGATGCGGCTGATTATCTCTGTTCTGCTTTCATAACTTACTGTCTCTGCAGCAGAAGGCACGTAGCATATTATACGGTTGCCCATTATAGGACCGGTCACACATTCGAAATACCCTACAAGAGTCTCTCTGAAATGTTTGTAGTAATTGTTCATCTTAACATTGGAACCGACTGCATTTGTCATGCTTCCGTCACGGAAATCATCCGCGTATTCAAAAACGATCACATAACCGTTCTTTTCGGTTATATCAAGAATATTAAGATAGTTGAGATTTCGCTCACTGCCAGATTCCTGAAGAAGATTATTGATGAACGCTGTTTCAAGCATCGGTATGACTATCTCAAGTTTTTCCTTTACCTTAAGATCATCACTGCGTTTTTTCCTGAGCTCCTCTGTCTTTTTCTTTGCCCTGATGCAGACATCAATGATCTTCTGCTTATTGACGGGCTTCAGTATATACTCCATGACGCCAAGATCTATGGATTCTTTTGCATAGGAAAAATTATCATACGCGGTTATGATCACGAATACTATCGATGAATTGAATTTTTTAATTTCAGAAATAGCCTGTATCCCTGACAATCCGGGCATCTGGATATCAACAAAGGCTATGTCAGGCCTAAAGCTTTCAGCCTGTTCCACAACCTCACGTCCGGTCTTTGCGGTAACGATCTCTGTCTCACTTCCGAAATTGGCTTCGATCGTATTCTTTATCGATTCACGCATTATGCCTTCATCATCGGCTATCAGAATCCTGAACATATTACCCACCCATCTTTGGAACTTTAATTATTATCTCGGTTCCTGTTCCCGGTCCGTTACTTTTTATATCATAAATAACGGTATCGCCAAAATAAAGTTTCAGTCTGGAGAAAACATTATCAAGTCCTATCCCTGTTGAATCATCATCATGATCAAGTTTAACACTGCCCATGATCTTTTTCACGGTTTCTTCATCCATTCCGGCTCCATTGTCCAAAACAGAGATTGAAATAAACCTTTCTTCATCCTTTATAACAAGTTTGATATATCCTTCCGAAAGATTCTCACGTATGCCGTGCTGCAGAGAATTTTCAACAACAGGTTCAAGTATCATACTCGGAATACGGTAATTCAGAGTGCTCTTATCCACTTCCTTTGTAAAAACAATATCACCTGCAAATCTTACATTCTGAATGTAGATATAATCATCAACCAGCTTCACTTCTTCCGCGATCGATGCATCTTCCGTAGCCTTCTTTACATTGTAACGGAAAAAGTCTGCCATTCTGTTTAAAAACACTGATGTCTTTTCATCATTTTCCATCTCGGCAAGCTGCACGCCTGCATTAAGCGAATTGAAAAGAAAGTGTGGATTTATCTGTGCCTGAAGGAATCTGAGCTGAGCTTCTTTCAGATGATTCTCCATCAGAAATTCCTTCTCTGTACTTTCCTTGACCTTCGCCATGTAATCATTGAGCGAATCAACCATTCCGTTGAAAGCGTCAGACACTATACCTATTTCATCATCTTCACTTAATATATCAAGTTTCTGATTGAAATCACCTTCACCGACAAGTGCTGCTTTTTTTGAAAGCTGTGAAAGAGGTTCTACTATAGTATTTGTCATCTTAGCCATATAAAGCAGACCAAAGATCATAATGAGGATCAGTACGGCAACAACTGCAGTTTCAAATATGCTGAGTGCACGCTGCAATGACTGATAGCTTGCAGCATTGTCATCAAGCCTTATCTGGTTAAGCTGTGCAATATCTGAATTGATATAATCATAAAGCTGCATTGCTTCTTCATAGCTGATCCTGCACTGCTCATTCTGCATGCCTCTTTTTGCAGCGATCGCATTGTCGGCTTTTTCTATAAAGTGGTATGATTCCCGTCCTATATTCTTTTCAAGTACATCAGACCTGTTTCCCGTTATGGTGGTATTCATCTGTGAAAGCTTGGCATTTAGTTCCTCTCGCACACGATAATATTCGGTAAGTGAGTTATAATCACGAACTTTTATATAACCGTAAAGGCCCTGCTGCAGATCACTTAACGAACCCTGCAGAAGGTTCAGGTCCACGTTACTTGAATATACCGAATCAAGCTGGCGCGTAAGATTATTCACCATACTGAACATGATGATATTGCTAATAAATATCAATATCACCATATACATCATTATGAATATCAGTTTTTTTCTTATCGAACCATCACTCCTGCGCAAGCCAGGGATCTCCCTTCTTTACAAATCTTGCCGAAACACTGTAATAGTCATTGCTGTATCCGGATTCTTTGTAATCATTAAGCGCTTCTGCCGCATATCGTCCCATCTCATCAGTATCAAGCATAAGCGTTGATATTATCTTTTCGTCTTCTATAGCCTTAAGTATCGTTTCGGATTTGTAATATCCTATAATCTTTACCTGACTTAACAGATTGTAGTCGGTAAGCGCCTGATAAACTATATCCGTTGTCGCTGCATCAAAGCACACAACAAAGTCGGGACATTCCTCTGAATAACTGAAATTCTTCCTTATCTCCTCACTTGCACCAAACAGTCCGTTAGCAGGTACTTCCACACTTGATACGTTTATTTTTTTCTTTGAAGCAAATGAACTCAATATACCTGCTCTTGCCTGTGTAAAGATCTGTTCCTGGTTTCGGCCGGAATCTGTATCCGTAAGGAAGAACACTATATTATCCGCAGCCTGATCATCATACATCAGCTCCGTAAACATATCGGCATAGGTCTGCCCGAGCGAATATGCATTTATACCGACATAAGAGATCCGCCCCGACTCGGGCGCATCATTAAGAAGTGTTACAACGGGAATATTCTTTTCCGCAGCTTCCGTTATCTTGTCACTTAAGCCATCCTCGCCTGTGTACTGAAGTATTATTCCGTCCACATCGCTGTATATCGACTGGTTCATCAGATCGATCATGGTATACTCACTGTCTACATCGCAGCGCTTAAGCTCTATGTAGGCATTATCTTCAGCTGCCTCTTCGGAAGCGGATGTATATACATCCATCCAGTATTCCGAATATGAACCGTCTACTATCATCACATAATGCTTATCAAAAACAGCCGTATCCGTGCCGTCGTCAATAATACCTGCGTTTCTTAATATTCCTTTGTAAATGAAATTAAAAAGCACTCCGAGAGTCAGAGTGAAAAGAATACCGAATATTATCAGAGAAAAATAGGGTATGGTTTTCTTTTTCATCAGATAATCATACCCCTATCTTCATATTTTAGTCAAACTTTACGGGATACCGCCATCATCCCGTCAGACTTTCAGCATGGACGTGAGCCATGCAGGATCAGGAGCCTTAAAATCCTTATCACTGGCCATCTGTTCCATCACACCCTGCACACATGCCCAGAAACATTGAGACATTCGCAGGGCATTGCCTTTTTTAAATACACCGGATTTCTGGCCTTTTGCTATGATCTTTGCAGAAAATTCAATCTGGTTTATGGATAGAGCAAGCTTCCTCGCATCCTCAGGCATGCCTTCACGCCTTGCCTGTCCTATGAGCACGAACATCTGAAAAACCCATGGCTGTTTTGACGCAAATTCAAAACATTGTTTCAGAAATATATCAAAGAACTGTTCCGGAGGAAGTTTTCCAAGTTCCTCCGGATACTTTGTTCCTTCAACACCCATTTTGACAAGTTCATAGAAGAGCTGTTCTTTGGAATCGAAATAATGGAACAGCAGGCCCACGCTCATCTTTACTCCTTCGGCTATATCATTTATCTTTGTTTCATAATATCCTTTGGTAACAAAGAGTTCCAAAGCTTTCATCAGTATAGCCTGTCTTCTTGCTTCCTTCTGTTCCTGTCTTGTCATCAATCCACCTTAATATCCTTATGCTCGCTCTTAAGTATCCTCTGCACTGCAAACTTGCCTGATACAGCAGCTACGGGAAGACCGCCGGGAGCCATTGTCCACTGCCCCGCAAGATACATATTCTTTATTCCTTTTACGGTGCCTTTTGTCCTGAATGCTTTCCTTCCTGTAGTGGTCACAAAGCTCATGTATGCACCGTGATATGCTCCGCAATATCTTTCATAAGTAAGCGGAGTCCATACATCCAAAAGCTCCAGATTTCCCTTTAACTCAGGGAAATGCTTCTCCAGCTGTTCCTTCATCATTTCTGCATATTCGGCTTTTTTCGTCTTATATTCTTCTGCGGAAAGCCCTTTCCAGAAATAGTATTCTTCATGATCCTGAACTATATGAACCTGGATCACGGTTTTGTCGTCTTTTTTAAACAGCTCGTCATAATCATATACCTTATATGAAAGTCTGTCATATGTTTTATTTCCCATTCTGTATTCATCACAGGGGAATAGTACCGTACCTCTGATCGGCATACTGCCCTTAACCGTAAATGCTGCCTGGAATCCGCTTGTCACAGGATATGCCTTTTCATCTGCATATGCATCTTTAAGCTCGGCAGGCATATATTTCTTATCCACAAGTTTATTAAAGAGTACATTGAAATCAACTGTAGGTATTATATAGTCGGCCTTGTGGATGCTGCCGTCCTCAAGCTTTATACCTGTGGCGGTTCCGTTTTCTATGATTATCTCTTCCACTGCCTTTCCGGTGAAGACTTTTCCGCCAAGAGAAACAAACTTATCCCTCATACGCAGTGACATGGCGAGTGATCCTCCGAGAGGCACATTGCCATTTCCGCTTGCCATAGTCGCGTATGAAACCAAAAATGAATATGCCACATATTCCTTAGGCATGTACTCACTCATGAGCATCTTGATAAGAGGATTCTTGAACCTGTCAGCCAGCTGTGAAAGATTGATCTTTCCATATTCTTTCATAACCTTTGGCATGTCGGCCATTTCCTTGCCCATATCAATGTAGTCTTTTATACCCATCATCTCCATCGGTTTCTCTGACGGAATGAGACACTGCTTTGCATATTCCACATGCTCTATGAACTTATTGATCTCTTCTTCATCTTCAGGTGAGATCTGTATCAGTTCCTTCCTGGTCTTTTCAAGATCGTGCCAGAGGGTAGCTGTCTGACCGTTCAATTCACAGGTATAGAACTCTGTTATATCACCATACTTCGTATTCTCATCTATTGCACCTACAGTCTTCCAAACATTGTAAAGAGATGTGTCCGGCTTTGTTCCTGTAAGCCAGTGGATACAGTTATCTATGTGGTAACCATTTCTGTTCCAACCCATGCACTCACCGCCGACTACCGGATTCTTTTCATAAATCTCAGCCTCGTATCCCGCAAGCCTTGCGTATATGCCTGTTGTAAGTCCTGCAATTCCACCGCCTGCTACTATGATCTTCTTCATATCTTTTTATCTCCTCCCTATTTGATTAAATGAATATTCATTGAATTTATATTCAATATATCATCACTCATTTATCATGTCAACAGGATTATCACATAGATTTTATTAAATAAGCCTTAAATAGCTTCCATGGCGAAAAAACGGATGTCCTTCAGAACATCCCAAAAAAATAGTAAGCGCAATATTTTTACGCTTACTATTCTATGATTCGTATTCAAACTTTCAATTTCAGATTTCTGTCTGCTTCGGTGGTTTCCCGAGACCGATCATACGCACAACGACAGGAGCTATGATCAACGATAGTACATAGCAGCATATCATGGCTATCGGTGTGGTGAAGATCCAGCTGTCAAACCACATAGCCCAAAATGAAGGCATATGTGCCAAAGCTTCCGGCGGCATATTCTGCCTGGCCGTATATATACCTGACAGACTCATGATAGTTCCTATTATCAGCGTGTTGATCACTGCCATCGGAAGATTCTTAAGTGCTGAAAACTTAAATGAAGAAGGCACAGCTTTTGCTTTCATGGCAAGTGCTCTTCCCATCTTTTCCTGGGGAAGCGCCAACGCTATGATGATCCCGATTATTATCGATTCAACGATACTCGTAAAATACATCATGACACCTGCTATCGCCGGTGCAGATGCAAATTGCTCAGGATGTCTGGCACGAATGAGAAATACTGCAAACCATCCCATAAAGACTGACATGATGACAGCCATTATTATGCTTACAAGCAGCTCTTTCTTTTTAGTATCGGTAATACCTCTTTTTGGATCACGCATCTGCTTCTTTTTTCATTGCGGCTGAAATAGCCTTTGCAAGCTGATCTGCACAGCTGGTTCCTCTGCCTCCGCAGTCATTACCGAGAAGGATATCAGAAATCTCTGTTGCATCTTTCCCTTCAACAAGCTTGCCTATAGCTTTCAGATTACCGTTGCATCCACCTGTGAATACCACATTATGAAGCTTACCATCTTCTATATCAAATTTAATATTCTGTGAGCAAACTCCGCGTGGTGTGAAATTATATGTAGCCATGTCATTTCTCCTGTCATTCCATTTTATTCCATTATCGATACTGCACTTGCAATCCTGTCAGCCATACCGTCAAGAACGTTCTTTGCATCCGAAAACTGCGATACTCTGTCAGATATCCTTTCACCCGGACCTATAAGATCATGCTGCTGCCCGTATGTCATATCATTATATACAGCACGCAGATCGTCCTGTCGTTTATCAAGCTCCGCATATATCGTTTCAACTTCATAACGCAGATCCTCAAGGCGAGCGCGCAGCGATGCTGCTGCCTCATCACTCTCGGAAGCTATATCTGTCAGCTGTTCCTCTGTATATACTGCATCCGGATCAACCGCATCCTCATTTTCAAGGATTTTTACAATATCCTTTACAACAGGCTTTTTCTTCGGCTTCTTTGTGCCGATGCTCTTATCAGCATCAAGCGCTTCTCTGAATGGATTGTTCATTTTTATCCTCCACGAAGAGAAATCCGCGTATGCGGTTTCTCTGAGCTGGCAAATTGGTGCGTACGCCGAAGGCGTCTTTATTCGCACCAATTTGAGTTTGAAGGAAATGTATCAACATTTCTTTCAAACTCAAACTCTTTATGAAAATAAGCCTTTTTTTCTGGTTTTCTTTTTAGGTTCAGCCCCTGCTCCTCCTGCAGCCTTCTGGGCTCTGAACCTTTCAACTGCATTAAGGCTGTCGCCTGTTTCTTTGTCGAACTCTTTCAGAAGTTCCTTAGCTCTTGCAGAAAGCTTTGTAGGAGTCTGCACTACAAGAGTTACATAGTGATCACCTCTTGTCCTTGAATCACGGAGACTCGGAACACCCTTACCGCGAAGTCTTATCTGCGTATCTGTCGTGGTTCCGGGTTTAACAGGCTGTGATACAGGTCCGTCCACCGTATCTATTATAACTTCTCCGCCAAGTGCAGCAACCGCATATGAAAGAGGCACAGTAGAGAAGATGTTCATATCCTGTCTCTGGAAAATAGGATGCGGCTGTACAACTGCCTCAACAAGAGCATCACCCTTGGGACCGCCGTTCACACCGGGTTCACCCAGTCCCTGCATACGCTTGCACTGTCCGTTATCAACACCGGCAGGGAACTCAACCTCATAGCGCTTTCTCATTGCAACATATCCCGAACCGTGACAGTCAGGACACTTTTCCCTGATCACCTTTCCGCTTCCGCCGCACTCAGGACATGTCTGTACGTTCTGCACCATTCCGAAGAATGACTGAGTTGTAAATACTACCTGTCCCTTACCTCCGCACTTCGTACATGTAACAGGAGAGGTTCCGGCTTTTGCACCTGTACCATTGCAGGTCTTGCAGGGTTCTTTTACGGTAAGTTCAACCTGCTTCTTGCAGCCAAATACTGCTTCTTCGAAAGTCATACGTACGCTGGTGCGGATGTTGGCTCCTTTTCTCGGGCCATTCCTTGAAGCACCTCTGCCTCTCATGCCGCCAAAAAGATCTCCGAACAGATCCCCGAAAATATCCGAGAAATCCATGCTTGAGAAATCCATTCCGCCGCCGCCCATGCTTCCATCAAATGCCGCAGAGCCGAACTGGTCATATTTTGCTCTTTTCTCAGGATCCGAAAGCACTGCATAAGCCTCGGAAGCTTCCTTGAACTTTGCCTCTGCCTCTTTGTCACCGGGATTCACATCGGGGTGATACTTCTTGGCAAGCTGTCTGTATGCTTTTTTCAGTGCAGCGTCATCAGCATTCTTATCGACGCCTAACACCTCATAATAATCTCTTTTTTCTGCCATGATACTTTTTCCTTATATACGCACGATTGCGGGCGCCGTTTTTACGACGTCCGCAAACAATTATACATGTTGATGAATACTATTTCCACGAAAGCAGCACGTGGACTGAGTCATCAGATCTCCTTGAAATCTCCGTCGATTATATCGTCGTTGTTTCCGCCGTCACCTGATGAAGAACCTGTGCTGCCGGCACCTGCTGCACCGCTCATATCGGGCGCAGGGCCTGCTCCTGCTGCACCTGCAGCTCCCTGCATGCCTTCATACATCTTTGTGAATACACCCTGGGATGCTGTCATCATCTTCTCCTGAGCTGCCTTGATCTGAGCTACTTCATCCTCTGAAAGCTCTTTGTCCTTGGTATCATCAAGGATCTTCTTTAATGCATCTACCTCAGCCTGAACATTAGCCTTCTCGGAAGCATCAACCTTGTCGCCCACTTCGCTGAGAGCCTTCTCAACCTGGAATACCATTGAATCAGCTTCGTTTCTGGTATCGACTGCTTCCTTGCGCTTCTTATCCTGAGCTTCGTACTCCTGAGCTTCCTTAACTGCCTTATCTATCTCGTCATCAGACATGCTGGAACCTGCTGTGATAGTAATATGCTGTTCCTTGCCTGTTCCCTTATCCTTTGCGGATACGTTAACGATACCGTTTGCATCGATATCAAATGTAACTTCGATCTGAGGAACGCCTCTTCTTGCAGGAGGGATACCATCAAGTCTGAACTGTCCGAGTGACTTGTTGTCCTTAGCGAACTGTCTCTCACCCTGAAGGACGTTGATATCAACGGCTGTCTGGTTATCTGCTGCTGTTGAGAATACCTGACTCTTCCTTGTAGGGATAGTTGTATTTCTCTCGATAAGCTTTGTAGCAACACCACCCATTGTCTCGATGGAAAGTGAAAGAGGTGTTACATCGAGAAGAAGGATATCACCTGCAGCTGTATCACCGGCAAGCTTGCCGCCCTGTACTGCTGCACCGATAGCTACGCACTCATCAGGATTGAGTGACTTGTCAGGCTCATGGCCTGTGAGCATCTTAACCTTTTCCTGAACTGCGGGTACTCTGGTCGAACCACCGACAAGAAGTACTCTTCCTATATCTGAATTGGTAAGGCCTGCATCCTTCATCGCATTCTGTACAGGGATAGCTGTACGCTCGATGAGGTCGTGTACCAGTTCCTCAAACTTTGCTCTTGAAAGGTTCAGATCAAGATGCTTGGGACCGTCAGCTGTAGCTGTGATGAAGGGAAGGTTGATATTTGTTGTTGTTGAAGATGAAAGTTCCTTCTTTGCCTTCTCTGCAGCTTCCTTAAGTCTCTGCATTGCCATCTTGTCGCCTGAAAGGTCAACACCTTCAGCGCTCTTGAACTCTGCAAGCATCCAGTCGATGATCTTCTGGTCGAAGTCATCACCACCAAGATGTGTATCACCGTTTGTTGAAAGAACCTCGATAACACCGTCACCGATATCGATGATAGATACATCGAAAGTACCGCCACCAAGGTCGTATACCATTATCTTCTGTTCTTTTTCGTTATCAAGACCATATGCAAGAGCAGCTGCTGTAGGCTCGTTGATGATACGCTTTACATCAAGACCTGCGATCTTGCCGGCATCCTTTGTTGCCTGACGCTGTGCATCGTTGAAGTATGCAGGAACAGTGATAACAGCCTCTGTAACCTTCTCTCCAAGATGGCCTTCTGCATCAGCCTTTAACTTCTGAAGTATCATAGCGGATATCTGCTGAGGGCTGTACTTCTTGTCATCAATGGTACGGCCTCTGTCAGTACCCATATCACGCTTAATTGAAGCGATGGTCTTATCGGCATTTGTAACAGCCTGACGCTTTGCAGGCTCGCCGACAAGTCTTTCACCTGTCTTTGTAAATGCTACTACCGAAGGTGTAGTACGTGCGCCTTCAGCATTTGCTATAACGGTAGGCTGTCCGCCTTCCATAACAGCTACGCATGAGTTTGTGGTTCCAAGATCGATACCTATTATCTTTCCCATAGTTTATTTCCTCCTATCAATTTGCAACTTTTACCATACTGTGTCTTACTACCGAACCCCTGTAGGTGTAGCCCTTCTGGAGCTCTTCAGCTACTATATTCTCGCCAAGTGATTCATCATCTATATGCATCACGGCGTTGTGAAGATTTGGATCGAATTCCTTTCCTGTCGCCTCTATGGGCTTCACTTCCATCTTATCCAGCTCATCCATCAGCTGCTTGTAGACCATTCTCATTCCCTGTGTGAAGGAATCTTCCTCGTCTTCTTTCTCAACAGACTGAAAGCCTCTCTCAAAATTGTCGATGACCGGAAGGATCTTTTCTATCACACTCTTCGCACCGGTCTCAAACATCTGATCCTTTTCTTTCTCGGTACGTTTTCTGAAATTATCGAACTCTGCCATCTGACGGATCAGCTTGTCATTAAGTTCATCAACCTGTTCCTTAAGCTTATCTTTTTCGGGATCGCTCTTCTTACCAAACAGACCTTTCTTTTTTGAAGCTTTTTCATCAGAAGCTGCTTCTTCAGAGGCCTTATTCTCTCCGTCTGCGGCTGACTCTTTGGAGTTTACTTCTTCAGCTTTTGTCTCCGTATTCTTAGTCTCTTCATTCGTAGCTTCGTTAGCCTTAGTTTCTTCACTCTTCTTCTCTTCCGCCTCTTTATTTGCTTTCTCAGCGGAAGTTTTTTCCTTTGCCATTACATTCATTCCTTTCGTTGATATCTATTCTTTCTTCTTCGCAGACTTTTTCTTTGAAGCCGCGCTGTCTTTCTTCTTATATATGCTCTCAAGCTCGTCCTTCATTGTCTTGAGCGCTCCCACTACCTTGTCATAATCCATACGCTTGGGACCGACTATGGCAATGCTTCCGCGCATTCCTTCTTCGAGCTCGTAAGTAGCTGTAACTACCGAACAATCCTTCATGGATTCGATCGGGGCTTCATCACCGATATACACCTGAATGCCCGTTTCGCCTGCATCATCAAGCGTTTCCTCAGCGATCTTTACAAGAGATTTCTTCTCTTCAAAGGTATTTATGAGTGCGCCCGCCTTCTGTTTATCCGCAAGTTCCGGATACTTCAGTATGTTATTGGCACCGCTCGTATAGACCTCAAGATCTTCATCACCCCTGATAGCCTGGGCAACCGCATCAAGTATCTCTCCGACTATGCCTGCATGTATGCCCGCCTGTTCTTTCAGAAGCGTGATCATACCGAGATTGATATCATCAAGACTCATTCCCGTGAGATGCGTGTTGAGCAATATGTTCAGCTTCAGCATCGTCTCATCCGAAAGAGGCTCATCCACGGGGATCATATTGTTTCTTATCACATTTCCCTCAACCACGATGGTCGCAAGTATCTGCGCATCATCCACCTTTGAGAGCTGTATGAATTTAAGCTTATTGCCATGTATCGCAGGAGCCGTTACCACCGTTGCGTAGTTTGTATTTACGGCAAGAACCTTTGCAACATTCTTGAGCACCAGGTCCATCTTCTCTTCCACATCGGAAAGCTTGCCCCTAAGCTCATCGATCTCCTTGTTCTTTTCATCCATCATGGTATCGACATAAAGCCTGTAGGCCTTATCGGTGGGGATACGGCCGGCTGAAGTGTGGGGCTGTATTATGAAGCCCAGTTCCTCCAGATCGGACATTTCGTTTCTGATGGTTGCGGAACTTAAGTTCAGGTCGGTGTACTTGGATATCGTCCTGCTGCCAACCGGTTCGCCTGTCTCTAAATAAGTACGGATCACCGCATGCAGGATCTTAAGTTTTCTATCATCAAGCTTGTCTTCAGATTGTTTTGTCTGCTTAGCCACGGCACCCGTCTCCTTCTTTCAGGTTTTGTTAGCACTCATTTATTTAGAGTGCTAACATCTAATACATAAAATAGCACTCGATATGATACTTGTCAATAAATAATTTGCAAATGGTCCCTCACATCATTTCCCTGCACGGGTCTGTGCTATCGAGTAGGGAAGATGTAATCGCACCCTACTCGCCCGCGAGCCGCCGGTCAGCCTTAGCTGACATTTTTCCTTACGGCGGCTCTGCGATATAAAAAACCGCCCCCGTTACCGGGAGCGGTCTGCTCATTTGTTTCAAAATGCAAAATCTGCGGTTTCCTTCTTATTGAATACAAGATATACCCTGGATTCTTCAGGCTTGATATAAAGATCAAGGTTCTCGAGATCGGATTCCTTTCTCTTCATATCTTTAGTCCATATTTTTACCGCTTTGCTGATGAACTTGGCTTCATCATCGCTCTTTCCGCCATACTGGATATAAATCGTTTCCTTGGCGGATGCTACTTTCTTATCGATTTCGTTTTTTTTTACTGCTGTTTTAGCAGCAGGCTTTTTTGCTATGGACTTAACTGCAGCTTTCTTTGCAGGTGCCTTTTTATTATCAGCCTTCTTTGCTGCGGGCTTAGCTGCTGTTTTCTTAGCAACTGTCTTCTTCGCTGCAGGCTTAGCTGCTGTCTTCTTTACAGCTGCCTTCTTATTATCAGCCTTCTTTGCTGCGGGCTTAGCTGCTGTTTTCTTAGCAACTGTCTTCTTTGATGCAGGCTTGGAGGCTGTCTTCTTTACAACCGCCTTCTTATTATCAGCTTTCTTTGCTGCGGGCTTAGCTGCTGTTTTCTTTACAACTGCCTTCTTTGCTGCAGGCTTAGCAGCTGTTTTCTTTACAACTGCCTTTTTTGCAGCAGGTTTAGCTGCTGTCTTCTTTACAACCGCCTTCTTTGCTGCAGGCTTAGCTGCTGTTTTCTTTACAACTGCCTTCTTTGCTGCAGGCTTAGCTGCTGTTTTCTTTACAACTGCCTTCTTTGCTGCAGGTTTAGCTGCTGTCTTCTTTACAACTGCCTTCTTATTATCAGCCTTCTTTGCTGCGGGCTTGGCTGCTGCCTTCTTAGCAACTGCTTTCTTATTATCAGCCTTCTTTGCTGCAGGCTTGGAGGCTGCCTTCTTATTATCAACCTTCTTTACTGCAGGCTTGGAGGCTGTCTTCTTAGCATCAGCCTTCTTATTATCAGCCTTTTTAGTATCAGCCTTCTTTACTGCAGGCTTAGCTGCTGTCTTCTTTGCATCAGCCTTCTTAGTATCAGCCTTTTTAGTATCAGTCTTCTTGACTGCCTCAGGCTTTGAAGTTTCTTTCTTATCAGCCTTCTTGCTTTCAGCCTTTACTGTAGCAGCTTTTACAAGCTGGGCTCTGAGAAGTTCACGCTGCTCATCGTGGCTTAAGCCGCCTGTATTGACTACTTCAACCTTAACAGGTTTTTCGGCAGGCTTAACTACAGGTGCGGCTTTTTTCTCCTCAACCTGCGGCTTTTCTTCCGGCACCATCTGAAGGAATGCGATAGCATTCTGTTTCATTATACTGCCGTTCTTTTTAACCTCTTTTTTTACTTCTTTTATTTCTTTTTTAGCTTTCTTCTTGTCTGCCATTTCAGACTCCTTCCGGATCAGATCATCTCCCCAAAATCTGCAGTCAAAACAATCCGTATTATTGTACAATCTTTTATGCGATTTGTAAAGAATTATAGGTGAATCTGACAATCTGATTCAAACAAAAAGCAATCTGTACGGCAAAATAATAACATAAGTATTGTGGAATATCACATTACCGGTGCGGTTCCGGCTCCCATGAAGCCCATGATGACTAAGGCCAACACCAATACACCCAGCACTATGCGGTACCAGGCAAATACCTTGAAATCATGTTTCTTAACGTATCCCATCAGGAATCGGATGGATATCATCGATACGATGAAAGCAACCGCTGAACTTACACATAAAACAGCTATCTCCCTGAATCCAAGGCTCATACCTTCGCTCAAATATTTAAGCATCTTCAAAAGACTCGCTCCGAACATCGTGGGTATGGCAAGGTAGAAAGTGAACTCCGCAGCTACCGTTCTTGAAAGTCCGAGCAGGAGACCTGCTATGATCGTGGCCCCCGAACGGCTGGTTCCGGGCAGAGCCCCGGCGATAACCTGCGCAAGTCCTATGATAAGGACTGCGGGGATTGTTATATCCTTTATATCTCTGACTGCAGGTTTTTCCTTCCCTTTAATGATCTCAACCACAACAAATACGATACCTACGACTATCAGCATCACCGCTACTATGATCGTCATTACAGGTGCCGTAACCGTTTCGATCAGATCATCAAGCAACAGACCGTATGCAAGACCCGGGATACAGGCAAGCGCGATCTTTACCCAGAGCATAAATATGTCTTTTCTTATCACAAGGGGACTGCCTAATATCCTCCAATAATGCTCTTCCAGATCACCGACCTTACGTTTCACTTCTTTATCCGGATTTTCAATCCCGAACGGCCATATCTCTTTAATAAATATGACCACAACAGCAAGTATTGCACCCAGCTGTATCACCACGTCATAAAGCTCCATGAAGGATGCCTTTGCTGCTGCATCTCCCGGAAGATCAAAACTTATAAAATTACCTAAAAGGATAAGATGTCCTGTACTGGATATAGGAAGCCATTCGGTAATACCTTCAACAAATCCAAAAACTACGGCTTTAAGTATTTCTATCAAAGTTTCCATATATGTACTCCACGAAGAGAAATCCGCGTATGCGGTTTCTCTGAGCTGGCAAATTGGTGCGCACGCCGAAGGCGTCTTTTTTTCGCACCAATTTGGGTTTGAAAGAAATGTATCAACATTTCTTTCAAACTTTACCTGCCGTATTCTTCCTTCACAAACTTCTCAAGAACGGGAAGAGATCTCTCCACCTTCTCCGTATCTATGCAGTATGCCATACGGAAGAAGCCTTTTGCATGGAATGAATCACCGGGTACCAGGATAAGATCATATTTCTTTGCCTTTTCACAGAAGGCTTCTGAAGACTCCTCAAGTGCCTTGGGGAAAATATAGAAAGTTCCTCCGGGCTTAACAACCGTGAATCCGAGTTCTGTAAGCTTGTTATAAAGCAGGTTCATATTGGTCTCATAAACTGACAGATCACTTGTAAGATATGCACATTTTGCTGCTGCCATCTGTATGATAGATGAAGGGCAATTGTGTCCGATACCTCTGGAGATCTGCACGCACATAGGTACGATAAGATCGGCATCCTTTGCGGCAGGATTGACTGCTACATATCCGATACGTTCACCGGGAATGGAAAGTGACTTTGAATAGCTGTAGCAGGAGAGCGTGTTGTCATAGAATGTTGATACATAAGGAGCATCAGCACCCTGGAAGACTATCTCTCTGTAAGGTTCATCAGAGATAAGGAATATCTCATGGCCGTATTCTTTCTGCTTAGCATTAAGGAACTCGGCAAGTCTCTTCAGCGTTGCAGAAGAATATGCAACACCGGAAGGATTGTTGGGTGTATTTATGAGCACTGCCTGAACATTCGGGTTCATCATACTCTCAAATGCATCGAAATTGATCTGGAAGCTCTCGGTATCTGCAGGAACGACCTTGAGAACTGCGCCGGACTGATTTATGTAAGGAACATATTCCGGGAAATAAGGCGCAAAAGTGATGACCTCATCTCCGGGGCTTGTTACACAACGTACTGCATGAGCAATAGCAGAAGCAGCTGCCGAAGTCATGAATATGTGCTTCTGCTCATAAGGAATGCCAAAACGCTTCTTTAAAGATTCTGCGATCTGTGTCCTTGCATCAGGATTTCCGGGATTGGGGCTGTATCCATGAAGAGCAGATGATGAGAGAGTCTTTGTAAGCTCTCTTATCGCCTCATTGAATTCCTCAGGCACGGGCACTGAATGATTTCCAAGACTGTAATCAAATACGTTCTCGTAACCTATTTCTTTTCCTCTCTCCTGTGCATAACCGGCAAGTGCTCTGATAACTGACGGTGCACTTATCATATCCTTATATTTCTGTGAAAGCATTTTTTCTTCCTCCTTAATTATTGGAACCGTTTATTCTTGTTGCAATACGGTTGAATTTACCTTTCCATTTATCCATTTGTTCTTTTGCTTTCTGATCACGTTCATCTTTCTTCCTGTTAAGGACTATCTGATAATCCGGAAGATCAAGTTCCGTAAGCAGATCAGCAAAGCGATCGCTGTATTCTGAACTGAATATCAGCTCAACCCTTCTGTCTTCCGTACATATCCTGTTGAACCTGACTGCCTTATGAAGATACAGAGGATCACCTTTTCTGTTTATTGAAGCAATATCTATCTCAAGCGGCTTCCTAAACCTGCGCATGCGCATAAGACATACGCCCGGATTCTTATCCACAAGCCAGAGCATCTCTCTCTTCTTTAATATCCCGTAATGATCGTTCATTGAGAAGATCGGTACCGCAAGGACCACATCCGGATATAGCTTTTGCGCCTTTCTCGGGAACTTCTTATGCACAGCCTGTGATGCATCTCCGTGATGGAATATCGCTTTCATCAACGGCTGGATATAAACATATTTGTAATATGTCATCATCACTGTCAGTATGCGGAACAACACAATCCCGACTATCAGAAGTATCACACTGCAGATGACGCTCAGCACCGGACTGAATATCTGAAGCGCAACCAACACAGCATGAAGGATCATCTTCAGTATCTCTGTTACCAGATTGGCTCCGTTTACAGGTATCGCCACTGCTATAAATTCAACTGCATCGATACAGTTGTAGATGACCATATATACAAGTGCATTGAATATCGCGCTCATCACCGCGATCACCGCAAGTATCATATAGCTGAACGCGGTCATATATTTCTTTGCAGGCTGCGCAGGATCTGCCGCACTTGCTATTTCCGTCTGTGCAAGCGGAAGGAGCGAGAGCGCAACCGTCACTACATAACCGAGTGTCTGCTCAATTTTATCAATTGTGGCTTCTGAAAAAGCCTTGGCAGCTGCCACCGAACGCATCACATACAGCGCTATGGTTATCACGGTTAGTATGACTGCCGCTGTGGGATTGGAAATGGGCAGGGTTTCCGCTGTCCTCACAAAGGGAACATTCTCCAGCATATCATCAAGCTTTATCAGCCATTTGGTATTAGGAAAATATACATGTGAATTCTCAACCATCCCGACAACCGAAAGGACCGCCAGGGTTGCAGTCGGATTTACCGAAGTGGTGACAGTCGTTGAGAAAATACCGGCATAATACTCCATATTCTCGCCGAGCGTTGTATTCACCTGTGTTTCGGTATCAGCTGCGATATCCGCGCCAAACGCCTGACGACCGCCGGAAAAACATACAGCCGTCACCATAAATACAAGTATAGCAGCCAGAAATCGCCAATATCTTTTATTCTGAGTAATGAATTCTCTGTCAGGCATTTCAATCATTCCCCTCTTCGGTTGATCACATGGCGTATTATAATTTGTATATCAATGAATGACAAGGCAATACAGGTCACCCACCAATACTGTAGTATAATACATTGCGGAGGAGTCGTTATGCAATTTACTATTCTTACAGAAAATCACAGTGACTGTGGCTATGCATTTGAACACGGCCTCAGTGTATATGCTAAAACCGATAAACACAGACTGTTACTTGATTCAGGACAGACAGGTATCTTTGCTTATAATGCTGCAAAACTTGGAATAGATCTTACTCAGGTCGATACAGCGATCTTAAGCCACGGGCATTACGATCATTCCGGCGGACTGCTCACCTTCAATTCGATCAATCCGGATGCTCACATTTACATGCAGGCATCAGCTGACGGAGAATTCTATAACGGTGAAAGATATATAGGCGTTGATAAGAAACTGCTTTCTCTTCCACAGGTCATAAGATTAAACGGAGACAAGATCATCGATGAAGAGCTTTCCATCTTTACCGGTATCAAAGGCAAAAAGTACTGGCCCTCAGGAAACCGGCTGCTTAGCAGGATGGAGAACGGTCAAAAGATACAGGATGATTTCAGACATGAACAATGTCTTGTCATAAGCTGCCGCGGAAAAAATGTTCTTCTTTCAGGCTGTGCACACAATGGCATACTCAACATACTGGACAGATATCATGAAATATATGAAGCTGATCCCGTTGCCGTGATCAGCGGTTTCCATATGATGAAAAAAACAGAGCATACCGATGAGGAAAAAGAACAGATCCGCAACACGGCTTTTGAACTTATGAAAACAGAAACTGTTTATTATACAGGCCATTGCACCGGCGAGCCTGCATTTGAACTCATGAAAGATATAATGGGAGATAAACTTATACATATCGGTGCGGGAATGAGGTTTGAAATATGAAAGAACTGGTGATAGACAAGGCCGGAAAACTTGGGATACATCTTACAGACGAGCAGGCTGACAGATTTGTGAGATACTACGAACTGCTCGTTGAATGGAATGAAAAAATCAATCTCACTGCAGTTACGGAAAAAGACGAAGTGGCCGTAAAGCATTTTGAAGACAGCCTTGCGCTTGTGATGCTGAGGGATAATGATATAGTAAAACGCATTATAAAAGGCGAAAGCGTAAAACTTATAGATATAGGCACCGGAGCAGGTTTCCCGGGACTTCCTTTAAAGATCGCTTTTCCGAATATAAAGCTTACTCTCCTTGATTCACTCAACAAGCGCATCAACTTTTTAAACGAAGTGGTGAATGAACTGGGGCTTAAGGATGTGGAAACACTTCACGGAAGGGCAGAAGATTTTGCAAAGCCCGGCGAAGGAAGAGAAAAATATGATCTGGCAGTGTCACGTGCCGTTGCAAATATGTCTTCTCTTTCAGAATACTGCATACCCTATGTTAAAAAGGGCGGATACTTCATTGCATATAAATCAGAGGAATATGCAAAGGGGCCCGAAAAAGAAGAGGCTATGAAAGCCATAAAGGTCTTTGGCGGTGAACTCACCGAAGTGAAGGAATACAGACTTCCTGACAGCGATCTGTTCCGCTGTTTTGCTGTGGTAAAAAAGAAAGAACCCACACCTAAGAAATATCCGCGAAAGGCGGGAACACCTACAAAAGATCCCATTAAAATCTAGCAGCATAAAAAAATCGGGGACGGTTGTTAACCGTCCCCTTATTCTTACCCGCTATCAGATATTTGTATCTGTTACAGTCTCTACAGCAACTTCAGGTGCTGCCGCTTCTTTAACTTCATTGGTAACAGCCTGTTTTACTGCTTCAGGTGAAAGACCTGTTACGTTGATATTCTTATTTACCTTTGCATCATATGTGCCTGCACGCATGATGTCTGCAAAATCAACGCCTGTTGCTTCTGACATAGTATCAAAAACCTGCTTCATAACTACAGGAAGGCTTCCTGATACCTGTGAAACACCACTTCCGCCTTCTCCCGAAGTACCATAGATGTTGACCTTGTCGATGGATGCAAGAGGCTTTGCGATCTCGGCTGCCATATCCGGCATGATCTTTACCATCATCTCAACGATAGCTGCGTTGTTGTACTTCTTGTAAGCTTCAGCCTTCTTTTCCATGGACTCAGCTTCTGCAAGACCCTTTGCACGGATCGCATCAGCTTCTGCGATACCCTTTGCCTTGATACCTTCTGCTTCCTGAACGGCTGCATACTTAAGAGCTTCAGCCTGTGCCTTCTTAGCTTCGGCATCTTTCTCCTGCTCGTACTTTCTTGCTTCAGCCTCACGCTGTCTTGTAACAAGTGCTGCAGCTGCTCTCTGCTCTGCTGCATACTTCTCAGCATCTGCCTGCTTACGGATAGTAGCATTAAGAGTTTCTTCCTGAACGGCAACTTCCTGACGCTTAAGTTCTGCATCACGCTCAGCCTTTGCGATCTGGGCATTAACGGTTGCTGTCTGGATAGCTTTCTGCTGTTCCTGTTCCTGAATGGAATATGCTGCATCAGCTTCAGCCCACTTCACATCGGATATTCTCTTCAGTTCTGCCTGCTTGATAGCCAGCTCGTTGTTTCTCTCAGCGATAACAGTCTGTGACTGAACTTCAGCCTCGTTTGCTTCCTGATTTGCCTGTGCCTGTGCTACTTTTACTTCCTTGTCAGCATTAGCTTTTGCAATGGCTGCATTCTTGGCGATCTGGCTCATGTTGTCCTGACCAAGGGCATTGATGAGACCATTCTCATCTTCGATCTTCTGGATATTGCAGGATATGATCTGGATACCAAGTGCATTCATATCCTTCTGCGCTTTTTCCTGAACCTCATCACCGAATTTCTTACGGTCGGTATTGAGTTCCTTCAGATCTACGGTACCGATGATCTCTCGCATGTTACCCTGAAGAGAATCGGTAAGAGCTCTTACGATATCGATCTCCTTCATGTTCAGGAAGTTCTTCGCTGCAAGCTCTATACCCGAAATAGTCCGGGCCTCGGGTGTTCCATCAGGACCTTCAACCATGATGGTTACAGGTTCAGTCATAACCCTTACCTTTGCAACCGCATCTATATCAACACCGATGAAGTCATGTGTGGGAACATAACCGTTTGTCTTGATATCGATCGATATCTGCTTGAGCATAAGAGCATCTTTTCTTTCAAGGAAAGGTATCTTGATACCTGCACGTCCGATAAGGATCTTCTTTTTCTTTCCAAGACCCGAAATGATGTAGGCCGTATCAGGCGGAGCCTTTACATATCCGGATGCAAGTATTACAAGCAACAGGATTATCGCAACTACTGCGACGATGATTGGGATCAATGTGTTGATTGGCATAGTCTCCTCCTCCTCTTTTTTTGTACTATGATCGTATGAATTATGGATGCATATGCGTCTTAATCCATTGGAATCATTATATCATTTAACCTGATCAAAATAATCCGCTATTTTCGCGAGATAGACATCATAAATGCTCAAAAGGAAAGAATTAGCATATCCTCGGAAGACCTTCTCCGCGCAGTATATCAAGGCTTCTCTCACCTCCGAGCATAGTACGCATAATCAGTTTCTTATTTCTCTTCTCTTCGTTCTTTACTTCACCGATAACAGCGGCATTTTCACCGTAACGGCTGCTCTTTATAAGTTCCAGAGCTTTGGCTGAATATTCTGCCGGCAATGTGAGCACCATTTTTCCTTCATTACCCATATACATCACATCCGTGCCCATCAGTTTTGCAAAATCCTTCACCGCTTCCGATACAGGTATGCTCTCTTCATCAATATAGAAAGTCTTTCCCGAACTTTCGGCGAGTTCCTTGAGAACAGTCCCCAGACCGCCTCTCGTCACATCTCTCATCGTATGGATCGGAATACCTGAATCAACAAGTTTTGCGGTCATCTCCACAAGAGGAGCATTGTCGCTTTGCATATCACTTTCTATATTCAGACGATGTGAAAGTATTGTGCAGTGATGATCGCCCATGGTGCCGGATACGATTATCACATCGCCTTCCTTGGTATTTGCAGCAGCAATATCAGGCGCCCCGTCAGGTATAAGACCTACACCTGCAGTATTTATATAAAGCCCTCCCTTGCCGTCTATAACTTTTGTATCACCTGCGACTATGTTTATATTTGCTTCTTTTGCGGTATCTGCAAGAGACTGAACAACCCTTTTCAAAACATCGATCTCAAGTCCGCTCTCAAGTATGAATCCGCAGGTAAGATACCGGGGGATCGCTCCACGCATAAGCAGATCATTTACGGTGCCGCAAACACAGAGCCTTCCTATATCTCCTCCTCTGTATTCAAGCGGTGTCACAACAAAGCTGTCCGTGGTGACCGCGATCTTTTCAGATCCTTTTACAACCGCGCTGTCCTCCATAGCTAGCAGGGTCTCATTTGCAAACGCCGGCGCAAATATACCGTCTATAAGTTTTTTTGTTTCACTTCCACCGCTGCCGTGCGCTACTGTTATCACATCTGACATGTTGTTACTGCTCCTTATATCTTTGCGGAATCAAGGAATTCCTTCAGAACCCTCATGGCTTCTTTGTTCTCACCCTCGGATAATATTAATACTGTATGATCCTCATAAGTAAGACCGACAAATGCCGCACCCTTGAAGTCCGGCTGATCCGGAGTGGGCTTCACGATAATGCCGGGAATACTCTGTACCATACGGAATTCCATATCTCTATTACTTCGATTGATGATTATTTTTATGATATTGCTGTTATATGCAAGCACATCATGATCTACTTCTTTACCGAAAACATTTTCTTTTATGACCATAAGAAACATGCCTTCTCTTTTGTTGCTATCCGGATCGTAATCCTCAGGCATGATCATATATATACATTCGAGCTGGTCCTTCACATTATTAGGAATATTAAGCGCATCCATAATGCCGCTGTATCCGCCCTTCATCAGATAACTCATAGCCTGCGGACTGTCATCAAAATTCATATAGCCCTCCGGGATAGTAAATTGCACACCCGAAATTTTGATATTCCTTGAGGGCTGATAGATATCGGAACACATTTTCTTGAAATCTTTTACATAATTGTAATCCGTATCATCTCTCTGACGAAGCCTTGCAGTGAAAAGTCCGTTTTCTGACGGAAGCGCATAAATAAGTCCCTCTGCCCATACTCCATCATCTGAATAGATATAATCAAACAATATGCCTTCACCTGCTTCACATTGCATTTTTCTGGAAGAAAGAAGCTTAAATTTGTTGGTCTCTCCCGGATTGTGAATTGCAAGCCACTTTTCTTTTTCATCCTGAGAAGCATCAAGACTCAGCAGATCATTTTCATTCGTATATCCTTCAACAGCCATATCCGCTCCGCTCTCGGCAGAAGCAATAACCTTTTCATCTACATGCTTCACTTCCCAATAGGAAGGAACCTGCACCTTGAACCCAACAGCCTGAGCAGATACATTCCC
>JAEEGJ010008161.1_pt1 | contig 29118 bp, 17 predicted proteins | sample 8958761 | NCBI WGS metagenome assembly JAEEGJ01 (sample SAMN16246546, study PRJNA631951) | gut metagenome | biome: gut microbiome; feature: rumen; material: RS-attached | host: Bos | place: Iran: Karaj | collected 2018-10
TCTAGTCTTTCACCTTTAACCTTTAACCTTTCACTTCTAACCTTTAACCTTTCCAACTAGCCTCGTTTCATCTCACCCAGCCCCGAAGCGGGAATCAAATAAGGTTGTGATAAATTGATATCAATATTTATGGGGTTATAAATTGTATCTCCCCATTGGGAAAGTTTTTTCCGGATGTTCTCGAGGGCCTTTTCGGGATTGGTGGCGGGAATCTTGGGGGTGGAAAGTTGAATAGCGAAGCCCTCAACAAAGTTAGAACTGAAAGATGAGAGTTTCCCGTTTTTCTCGATCAGTTTTCCGTTCAACACAAACCCTTCCTCGGTTTCTTCCAACACCAACTCCATGTCAATCTTGCGGTTGCCCTTGGAGGCATCCACTTGGCGTTGCCATTCGATGTCATAGTTACGGTAAATCGGAGCGCCGCGGTATGCACCATGGGGACGATTGCACGAAACCTTATTGCCTTTAGCCACATCGGCACGGATGCCGATCAATTCCTCCTCCTGATTCAAAAAACACAAACCGTCTCCATTGTGAAGGACCTTGTCGGTTGCAATCTCCATCTGGACGGAGTTGCACCATTTCACCTCGCCGATGTATTCGCCCATCGACTTCGGGGTGTGCGGCGAGCCGATGCCCGGCTGGCGACCGTGGATGAAATAGTCGGTGAAGCCACGGTTGAACGACTTCTCGGGGTTGACCTCGAAAGTATAGCTACAATGGCCTAACGAAGCTTGCTCGAATTCTGGACGACGCTCAAAGATGGCATCCAGTTGCTGACGGTAATAAGCCGTGATGTTTTTCACATAATCCGCTTCTTTTAAGCGGCCTTCAATCTTGAAACTAGTGATGCCTGCATCCATCAATTCCTCTAGATGGGCGCTGTTGTTCAGGTCTTTCAGGCAAAGCAGATGCTTGCCTTTGACAAGCACCTTGCCTTCAGCGTCAAGCAAATCCCACGGTAAACGGCAAGGCTGTGCGCAAGCTCCCCTATTGGCGCTGCGGTTGCCGATGTACTCGCTTAGATAGCATTGGCCGCTATGGCTGACACAGAGTGAGCCGTGGACAAAGAACTCCAAAGGCACCGTTGTCTTGCTTCGTATCTCACGTATTTGGTCGATGGTAAGCTCGCGCCCTAACACCACCTGCTCAAAGCCAAGACTTTCAAGCTCTTGTACCCGTTCCAAGGTAAGATTGTCGCATTGGGTGCTGGCGTGCAAGGGAATGGGCGGCAAGTCGAGGTTCAAAAGGTTCAGGTCCTGCACAATCAGGGCATCCACTCCCGCATTCCAGCAGTCCCAAGCCAGCTGTCGGGCAGGTTCCAACTCGTTTTCATTGAGCAGGGTGTTCAGGGTGACGTACACCTTGGCGCCGAACAGATGTGCGTGATCACACAGTTTCTCGATATCCTCGATGCTGTTACCCGCTTTCTCGCGCGCCCCGAAGGCAGGTCCCCCGATATACACGGCATCGGCTCCGTGGTTGATGGCCGCCAGTCCAACCTCGAGGTTCTTGGCTGGCGACAGTAACTCTATTTTCGTGGTTTTCATGGATGCAAAGATAAAAAAATAATAACTTTGCATACTCAAATATGAAACGCAACGCGAAACACATACTGATCGCCCTCACCCTCATTCTGCTCTTCCTTCCCATGGCACAGGAGCACCTGCGGCTGTTCGATTTCAGGAAGCTGTCAGGCGTCGTTTCCGAGAAGCCCAAGCCACCGGTGGAACTCAATAGCATCACCGACAACAGCCTTCAACAGTGGTGTGAGACCTATCTAAGGTTGCATTACGGACTGAGGGAGCCCCTTACCCGAATCTACAACCAATACCGTTGGGACCTCTTCAAGCAATCCAATTCCCTGGGCAACAAAAGGAACTATATCAGCGACGACGGCTGGATTTACGAAGGCACCTGTGTGGAGGAGTTTTACCGGGGACGTTTTCCGGCGAGCGACTCAGCGGCCATGATACGCAATTTCGGGGAAGAAGCCTTGAGGCTCAAACAGATACAACAGATACTGGAGTCCCAAAACACCCACCTCTTCGTACTGCTGCTGCCCGGCAAAGAACAGGTTTACCCAGAACACATTCCCGTCACCGACGATTTCCCAGGCAGTAAGCCTTTCTCCGTGAGGGATTTCTATGCCGAACGCTTCAAAGAACTAGGCGTTAACCACATCGACATCGGACAGTGGTTCCTAAATATCAAAGACACCGTCGACTACCCGCTGTACCCCCAGACCGGCACCCATTGGAGCAACTATGCCGCCATGCATGTGGCCGACAGCCTCATCCGCTATATGGAGTGGCTGGGCGACATCAAGATGGAGCACTTCACCATCGGAGAGCGCACCGAGCGCACCGTGGAGCCCGACGACGACCTGGAACAGCTCATGAACCTGATCAGGCCCCTTCCCAAAGCACCCAACTACTACGCTCCCTACACCATCCTCGACGACAGCACCGCCGCTCGGCCCACCCTCATCACCATCGGCGACTCCTACTACTGGAATCTCTTGAACGCCACGCCTTTTGGCAAGGTCATGGGCGACTTCAAATATTGGTATTATTTCAACACCGTCTATTTCGACGAGGGACACAGCCTTGTCGACGACCTGGACGTGATGAAGGAAGTGCTTGACGCCGATTTTGTGATGATTGCCTACAGCCCCTCGCAACTCTACAAAATGAGCCAAGGCTTCTCACAAAAAGTGCTGTTGGACCTTTGTTGCGACAAAGACGAACTCGACGAGGCCCAACAGGAGCTCACCAAAGCCATCAAGGCCAACCCTGTGTGGGTGAATTCCATCATCCAAAGGACCGAGCAATACGAAATCCCTATCGACACAGCCATCATCATAGAGGCAAGAAACGGTATCTTGAAAAGTCCCAACAGGTTTGTTCCAGCGCTGAAGGACAGCGTTCCAACGGCACGCTCGGAGCGTTTTATGGCATTAACACATCATGCTGAACCACAAAACGACTCACAGCCTCAAAGCAACCCAATTCCGTCTGATAGTACTGTATCAGCGCCTCGTCTTCAACAGGGTTCCAATTAAGGTCGGGTCCCGGCATCATCAGCCTTTTGTCGTTGAGGAAATAGTCGCCGCTGTAATAATCGAGCACATCGCGGTTGTTGCGCATAAAACTCAGTTTACGAGTGTTGCGAAACTCCGAGATGGTGTCGAACGAAGTACCCAGCCAATGGCAATGGTCGTCGATGGCATAATCGTAATTTGCGTTGAGGAAGGCGTTGAGCGAGGGGGTGATGTCGAGGTGGGAGACCACTGCTTTCATCGTTTTGGTGCGTTTCAACAGCGGGGAATATACCACAAGGGGCACGTTACAGGTGCGGAGCTCGATGCCCGAGGGGACCATGGCCATCCTGTGGTCGCCGGTGATCACAAACACGGTATTGGCAAACTCTGGTCGCGACGCATAGTCTTCCATCAGATGGCGCACACTTTCGTCCACATACAGATAAACCCCATAGATATTGAGGTTGTTCAGCACGTTGTTACGCTCCCTCCTGTCGAGATCCGGCATGCTTTCCACCATCTCCTTGACCTGATTTTCGTATTTTTCGATATCATCCACCACAAAAGGCTCGTGGGTTGACAGCGTCAGATAGATGTCGGCATGGGGTCTCGTGTCGGGCTTCTCCCTCTTGTGATTGATGGCAAATTCGAACAGTTGGTCGTCGTCATAGCCCCAGCGGTTGTTTTCTTTCAGCAGATTGTATTTGGTGCTGTCTTCAACGACCAGCGTAGGAACCGCCAGGTCGCCCACGTGGTTGAGTTTCATGAAATCGCCATAATGGTCGAAAGCCGGGTCGCCGCCATAGAAAAACGAGACGGAGTATCCATTTCTTTCAAGGTCGAGCAACAGCGAATGGTGCCTTGGCATGGGCATGTGGGCCGCAAACCCAAAACGGCCCGCAGGAGCAGAGGCGAACACCGAAGGAAGCACGCCGAAGGTACGCACCGAGGTGGAGAAGCAGTTGGGCCAGAACAGGCCTTCCGTTGCCAGACTGTCGATAAACGGGGTGAATGAAATCCCCGGGGACGTAACCCCTGTCAGATGTCTGCCAAAACCCTCAATGATGATAAACACCAAGTTGGGAGGAAGGTCGTCTGAGGTCTCGTTGAAAAACGGTCCCAACACATCGGGGTCGGTCGCCTTCCTGTAGATGGGAAAGCCCGGATGGTCGTATTCAAATTCGGGATGACAAGCCTGATAGGCTGCAAGTTGTTCCGTCGTAAGCTGATAGTCCTCTTCTTCCCTTCTCCCTCCCTCATACTTCAGGTAGTCGTTGATCTTGATGAAAGCGTATGATGGCTGGTTGACGGCAAGGCAAAAACCGTTATGGTCGGCATACATCTTCTCGTCACGAACCATGCGTTTAAAAGGAACCAGTACTGCGGCCAACACAAAGAGCGCCAAGACCACGCAATGGAAAACGAAGCGTTTCTCACTCTTCTCCCTTAACTTTTCGCCTATGAGAACAATGACAGCCGGGACGGCAACCATCACCAGAAACCACAACACCTGGGCCGCCGAGATGGAGGTTGACGAAGAGAAGACCGTCTCTTTCAATTCTTCGGGAGTATAGACCAAGATCACATGATCCAGCGGCATGGTCAGATTGCAGAAGTACTCCGCAAGCAGCGCCGACACCACCGCATAAAGCATGATCAGCCCGATGTAGATGCCACGGGTGGTCTTTGGAAAGAACACATGAAGCAACACGAAGGGAACCAGCCCGAAGGCCACGATCCGACACACCAACAGCAGATCAAAAAGCGATCCTGAGAGCACGGTAAACAGTTGCCTTGGCTCCAAGCCTATCCTATGAAAAACCTCCAAGAAAAACAAAGGCCGAACCAAGACCATGCAGACCAACAGCACAAGGTTCAACCGAATCCATTGGTTTATTGCCGATTTCAGTTTGTCTTTCACTAGGCGTATTCTTTTTTCATTAGGCCACAAAAATACATCTTTTTTTTCAAATAAAGCCTTATCTTTGCACCCTCAACAACAACACGATGGTATTCAGCAGCAACGTTTTCCTTCTTTACTTCATGCCGGTGTTTTTCCTGGTGTATTTCCTTCTTCCCAGAAAGACCCGCAATTATTTCCTGCTGCTTGCCTCGCTCCTGTTCTACGCCTACGGCGCACCGGAGTTCATCATCCAGCTCATCGTCTCCACCATCGCCAACTTCTACCTGGTACGTTGGATGAACAAAGTGGAGAAACCCGGCTTGAAAAAACTGCTCTGCGGCATCTCTATTGCCATCAGCATCGGTTTGCTGTTCTACTTCAAATACGGCAACTTCACGATGAACAACCTCAACGCCGTGCTTGGGTGGATGGGCTTCAAGAGCCTCACGTGGACCAAGATTTTGCTCCCCATAGGCATCTCCTTCTTCTCTTTCCAGAGTGTCACCTATACTTTGGACACCTACCGGAAGGTGAACGAACCGATGGACAGGTTGAGCGACTACATGCTCTACATCGTCATGTTCCCCCAGCTGATTGCCGGTCCCATCGTCCGCTATTGCGACATCGCCGACCAGATCCGCAACCGCGAGTCGCTATACACCGACCGTTTGCACGGCTTCTATCGTTTTGTCATCGGTCTGGCCAAGAAAGTCCTTATCGCCGATGTCATCGGGTTCCAAGTGGACCAGGTGTTGGGGCCGTCGAACTACGACGTGTTAAGCTCGGCACAGCTCACCGACATCGCTAGCAGAATCGCAGTTTTGGACTCCACTACCGCCTGGATCACCATCTTTGCCTTCACCTTCCAGATCTACTTCGACTTTGCCGGTTATTCCGACATGGCCATCGGTTTGGGCCGAATGATGGGCTTCAAGTTCCCCGAGAACTTCGACAACCCCTACGTCTCCACCACCATCTCTGAGTTCTGGAGGCGTTGGCACCAGACCTTCAGCGTGTTTATCAAAAACTACCTCTATTTCCCCTTGGGTGGCAGCAGGGTGAAGACCGAAGCACGCAAATACTTCAACCTGTGGTTCTGCTTCCTCGTCTCAGGCCTATGGCATGGCGCGGCATGGAACTTCGTGGTTTATGGCGCGTTGCAAGGCATCTTCATCTGTGCCGACAAGCTGTTTCTGAAGAAGTTCAACGAACGGTTGGGCAAAATCCCCAGTGTGTTTTTCACCTTCCTCATCATCGTGCTCACACGCTGCTTCTTCCGCATCGAGCGCATCGACCTCTCGTGGCTCTTCATCAAACGTTTGTTCGCCTTCGAATTCGCTCCTTTCCATTTCGGCGACAACCCACACCTCTACGTCACCATGCTCGTGGCCGCCTTCTTCTCGTTCTTCACCCTGTCGAAGTTCGGTTTGAAGGTACAAGACAAGGTATATTTCACCGAATATAACCAGTGGCAACATATTATTGCATTCATTATCAGTATCTTAGGTTTTATTTTCTGTCTCGGTGCGTTGAACGCCAGCGGCTTTAGCCCGTTCATCTACTTCAGGTTCTAATGAAAAAATGGATTTGCCTCATATTATGCCTGCTCACCCTGACAAGTTTCACCCTTGTGATGGTGCAAGAGCATTTGAAGCCTTTCGAGATGAAGCCTTTACAGGGGTTCGCCGACGTCGCGGAAAAGCCTGAGCTCACCTTAGCCAACATCGCCTCCGGCAATTACCAAAACAACCTCGAACGATATATCGGCGACCATTTCGGTTTCCGCGAGTTCTTCATCAGGGCCTACAACCAGTTTACCTATTCCTGTTTCCGCAAGATCAACAATGACAATATCGTGGTAGGCGCCGACCAGGAGCTTTTCCTGAAGATGTATCTGGATGACGCCACAGGGGTGACCTTAAAGCAGTATTTCGCCGACGTGGAAGCCGCCAAAGCCGAAGCCCAAAAGAACGTGGAGGAAACCTTGAGGTTGATTGACACGTTGCATCGGCACGGCAAGGACTTCCTCTTTGTCTTCGCACCCACCAAACCCGCAGTCTACCCCGACAAGCTGCCGTCCTATTACAGGAAACATCTTTCTGAGTTTTCGCTTGAAGAGTATTATATCCAGTTGTTTAAGGAAAACAACATCCCCCACATTGACTTTTATCACTATTTTCAAGCCGTCAGGGACACCTTCCCCTACCCTTTGTATCCTCGCACGGGCACCCATTGGGCGGAAGCCACCATCCCCTTCGTGGCCGACTCCCTGCTGAGAAAACTGGCCGAAATCACCGACTACAAGCTACCGACAATCCGTTATGTCGACGACAACATCAGTTCCGATTACTCACCGATAGATGGCGAGCTGGAGGCTTTGATGAACCTGCTGCTCCCGTTGAACAAGCCCGCCATCCCACTGCCAGTTTTCGAACTGACCGACACCGTGGGAACCGACAAGCCCGATCTGCTCGTCGTAGGTGACAGCTATTTTACCCGACTCCGCAGCTCAGCCTTTGTGGACGCCTTCAACAGCTGGGAGGCTTGGGTTTACAACCGCGAGGTGCATTCGTCGAACCCCCGGCACAGATGGAAACAGCTCGACCAGTTGATCGACGCCTACGAGGTATTGGAAGACGCCGACATCGTGATGCCGATCTTCACGGGCCCCATGTACTACAAATACATGTTCGGATTCCTACAAACAGCCCAAAACCTGTTCCAAAACGGTGAGATCAGCGAGGGCGCCAACCTGCGCGCCGCCATCCAGATGATCAAGGAAGACGAAGCCTGGATGAAAGCGGTTGAAGAACAAGCCAAGGAGTTGGGGGTGACCGTTGAGGAGAACCTGCGGCAAAACGGCATCTACGTATTGGAAAAACGGAAAGAACTAAGGACTATGAACCACTGAATCCATGAGAAAAGGGAAAAGCAACATATTATACATCGTCTTGTTCGGGATTCTGATGGTCTTCCTGTTCTCGTTCATGATACAAGAACACTTCAAGCCATTCAAGACCAAGGAACTGATGGGATATTTCTTGGAGCCAGACCAGCCGAAGTTCCGCTGGGAATGGTACAAAAGCGGTTATTTTCAACAGAAACTCGAGAAATACATCACCAATAAATACGGTTTCCGAGAGCCTATCATCAGGTTCTATCACCAATATTGTTGGGACTTCTACGGCAAGGAATATGTAAGCTACATCTATTCAGGCAAGGAAAGATGGCTTTACTACGACCACAACATCAAAGACTATTACGGCACCGAGATGTACAATTGGTATCCTGATGCCGAGGCTGCAAGAAAAGGCTATGAGCAGGAGGTGCGCCTGATGAACAAGGTAAGAAGCATCTTGGACGAGTATGGCGTCACTTTAATGACTTTTATCGCGCCGAGCAAGAGCATCGTCTACCCTGAATACCTGCCGCGACGCGAGCACGACACCAATTCGCTCAACGCGAGGAATTATTTTATCAAACGCTTTGCCGAGACAGGTATGCCCTGCTTTGACATGAACGATTATTTCCTGCTGATGAAGGACACCTGCTCGTTCTACCTGTTTCCACCCACGGGCGACCATTGGAACTTTTCTTGCGTGTATGCCACCGACTCGCTACTGCGTTTCATGGAACGACAAAGGGACATCAGTATGACAAAAATCGAATACGGCAACGAATGGCACAACACCTGCCGCATCGGCGACGACCAAAACCGCGACCTCGAAGGCGAGCTCAACCTGTTGCGACCTATCAAGTTCAACCCCAAGTTTGACTATAAGGAAAGCGACTATTGGCTGACCAGCGACTCCACCACGGTGAAGCCTTCGGCCTTGTTCATCGGAAACTCGTTCCTGCTGAGAACCATGGCTTACGTCCCGCCCAAAGAGGTGTTTTCCGACTTCCAGTTCTGGTATTACAACCGCGTCATCTATCAGGATGTCGACAAAATCATCGATAGCGTCAACACGCTCAACCGCCTCGATTACCTCCTTGACGCCGACTATATCGTTTGGTTCTCAAGCAGCAGCCAGATGTACCGCGCCACCGAAGGCTTTGCCGAAGATGCCATCATCCAACTTTGCATCGGAGATGAACGTTTCCGCCAACGGCAGGACCAACTCATCGACAGTCTCTTCCACGACCAAAACACCCACAACGCCATCGCCTGGAACTATCCCGACTCGCTTTACCTTGTCAAATTGGAGGGCTACACCAACAACTTGATGCGCAAAAACCCCGAAGCCTATTTCCCGGAAATCGCCGGTGAAGGCATACCTACCGTGCGCAATCCCAAGTTGTTGGAAGAAGATTATTGGAAGAAACGCGACATTCGCCGTCAAATCAAAAGCGATCCTGAATGGATGAATAGCGTTTCCGGCTTCATGGTGACCGAAGGCATTTCTCTGCAACAGGCCATCGACCAGGAAACAGAAAACGTGCTCTTCGGGCGCCCCCTGATGCGTGACACCAAAATCGGAGCCAAAGAATATCGTGAAATCCTCATCCAACAGACAGAACAGAAAATCAGAAACTACAAGGAATGGTTCGATGTTGCCAAGGCAGACGCTGAAAGGTTAGGCATCACCGTTGACGAATCCGTGCGCAACCACGCCACCTATACAGTGGATCAGCAAATCCGCGAAGGGATAATAAAACTCCCCGAAACTGACACAATACAAGAACTTAACCCATAAATTTTTATTTTTGCACTTTCAAGTCAAGAGTCATGGTTTTCAGCAGCAGCATATTCCTCTTTTGGTTTTTACCTATCTTCCTCGGGGTTTATTTCCTCGTCGATAGGCGCTACAAGAATGCCGTTGCATTGCTTGCAAGTCTGCTATTCTATGGCTTCGGCTCGCCTAAATTTCTGATAGTCTTACTGTTGTCAATCACCATCGACTTTTTCTTGGTGCGACAAATCGACAAGAGCAATGACGCAAAGCGACGGAAACTGTTCCTCGTCTTTTCCGTCATCCTCAATATCGGGCTGCTGGCCTATTTCAAATATGCCAACTTCTTCATTGACAATTTCAATGCGCTTCTGAGCGCTTTCGGCACGCCACCCGTTCGTTGGACCAAGGTGGTGTTGCCCATAGGCATCTCGTTCTTCACCTTCCAGAAGATGAGCTACAGCATCGATGTCTACCGCAGGACCGCAGCTCCTTTGAGGAACATCGCCGATTATGCCCTATTCATCATGCTCTTTCCACAGCTCATCGCGGGTCCCATCGTGCGCTACAACGAGATTGCCGACCAGATTACCAACCGCGAGGCCAACGAGACCTCCGACAATCGTATCTTAGGTTTCTATCGCTTCGTCATAGGCCTATCAAAAAAGATGTTGATTGCCAATATCTTGGCTGAATATGTAGACCAAGTCTTTGCCCTGCCAGCTTCTGAAATCGGCCTCTCCACGGCTTGGTTAGGCATCCTCGCCTACACCTTCCAGATTTATTTTGACTTCTCGGGCTACAGCGACATGGCCATCGGCATCGGAAGGATGATCGGTTTCAAGTTCCCCGAGAACTTCAACAACCCTTACATCAGCAAAAGCGTGTCGGAGTTCTGGAAACGCTGGCATATCACCCTTGGCAGCTGGATGATGGACTACCTCTACATCCCACTGGGCGGCAACCGCAAAGGCAAGAGACGCACCTACCTCAACCTATGGATTGTGTTCTTCCTCTCGGGGCTGTGGCATGGCGCCGCCTGGACCTTCGTGGCCTGGGGCGCATATCATGGGCTTTTCATTTGTCTGGACAAACTATTAAACGGGAAGTGGAAAGTGGATAGTGGAAAGTGGATAGTGGGGAAGAATAAACTTTCCACTTTCCACTATCCACTTTCCGTTTTATTCACTTTCCTGATTGTGAACATCGGTTGGGTGCTGTTCCGTTCCGACACGATTGGCTATGCCGTACAGTATGTCGGCGCCATGTTCGGCGCCAATGGCAGCACGCCTGCCTTGTTTGTCAACAGCCAGTTCATTGTCACCCTTCTCATCGCGGCCTTTTTCTCCTTCTTTGGCCTCACCAAAGCCGGCGACAAGGCCTTGGACTTCTTCTTCAACCGGAAGACCTACAACACCAGGCAGGTCATCTGGGTTGGAGTCATCATGTTGATCCTCTTGGTGTTATCGGCTTCGTTTATACTCAAAGGCAGTTTCAATCCCTTTATTTACTTTAGGTTCTGATGAAAACGTTCAAGAAAATATGGTTTATCGTGCTGCTCGCCATCCTCTTCCTGCCGATGGCTCAGACCTGTTTCCATTTTGTGGACGAGAAACCTCTTGACGGTGCCTATGTGCCAGCGAAGAAGCCCGTGATTAGCCTCAATACCCTGTTTCATGAGACCGCCCAAGACTCTTTGATGACTTGGTGTACGGAACAGACCGGTTTCCGCAAGTCCATGATCCGGATCAACAACCAACTCCTGTATTCCGCCTTCGGTAAGATTTCAGCACTCGGTCCCGTAAAAGGCAACAACGGGAAGACCTTCTTTGAGGAATCTTACATCATCAGCTACACTGGCGAGACCTCCCTCGACAAAGAAAAAATCGATGCCAACACACGGCAGATCAAGCTCTTGCAAGACATGCTCCAAACCAAAGGCGTCACCCTATTGCCAGTTTTCGCCCTAGGCAAGGCCTCCTATTACCCCGAACTCATTCCTGAGAAATACATCGCCAAACAACACGAAAGCAACAACTATCAGGAATACCTGAAAGCCTTTGAGGAACAAGGAGTCGAACTCATCGACTTCAACCGTTGGTTCTGCGACCGGAAAGGCAGCGAGGCGCATCCTGTATTTTGTGACTTAAGCGCACATTGGACTGTTTATGCGGCCTCGCTGGCCGTCGATTCGCTGGTGCGTTATATGGAGAGCGTCAACCATCAGGTACAAGCCCACGCCTACATTGAGCGTTTCGACAACGACGGGCTGATGAACCAGGACGACGACCTCTACCGCATGATGAACCTGATGTTCACCCTGCCGCACAACGACATTGACAATCCGCATTTCGGCTTCACCGAGGGCTATAAACCCAAGGTGCTGGCCATCGCCGACTCCTATTGGTGGACCGTCTGGGCGTGGAATGTCGCCCTCCCTGAGAACATCTTCTCCGACGGAGGCTTCTGGTTTTACAACAAGACCATCTATCCTGAACGGTCGCCCATCCAAAATGTAGAGGCGATTGATTACAAAAAAGAGATTGAGGATCAAGAGTTTGTGCTACTGGTTTGCACCGAGGCCACCAACCATCTATGGCCTTACGGCTTCCTCGAACGCTATCTGAGCGCCTATGACAAGGAGTTCATCGGCAAACAGCCCCAGCAATACGATGCTGCCGACAGCCTGTACCTCACCTACAGAAACCAGGAAATTGGGCGCATCATTGAGCGCATCAAGGTTTCGCCGGAATGGCTGGAGAGTGTCACGAAACAAGCCGAGGAAAAAGGGATCACCCTGGAACAGTCGCTATTGGACAACGCCGATTACACCTTCCGGACGAACATCGAGCCCAAGGGGTTCGTCCGATAACCGCTCCTGGATCCAGTCGATATCCCGTTCGATGGCCTCGTCAATGGTGATATGCCATTTTTCCGCTTTTTCCTTTTCAGACTTCAACCAGTTTGGATCATTCATAATCTCACGACGGAATCGCACCCGCCACGGGTCCCTGGTCTCGGAAAGCACCTTCTCGAGGCGACTGTTGCGACGCGATGCCACCTTGGCCTCCTTGAACTCAGGAAGATAATAGCCTGGGGCATTGTAAAGCAAATAACGCGCGTCGCTTTCCGTCAAGTTCTCGTCGCTTTGGCGGATCGCCTCAAGCGTTGCCTCGGCGGTACCGTCCTCGTAATAAAAGTTAAACAAGGCATTGGTCAGGAACTCACGGTTCAGGTCATAGAGGTTGACCGGCGAATACATAAGCATCACTACATCCGACGAAAGGAGCTCCCGTAACACGTCAGCCTGTTTAACATTGTCGTGAAGTGGATCGTAGAGAATGGAGTTAGCGTAATACCAGAAATGATAGGATTCGAACAGCTGGTTCATTTCAAGATTGTAATGAAACCCTTTGAAATAAGAGTCCCCAATGGTGAAAAGCTTGGGTTTGACGGCTGTGCTGTCGTCGTCAATGGTGACATGGGTGTAATAATTCATCCCCGATTCGATAGGCCACATCAAATTCATGACATCCTCAAGGTCGGAATCCAGAAAATGTGTCTTGTCGAGATACAGCTCGCTGAAGGACAGGTTATGCATGTTGAGGCCGCTTAGGTTCTCGATATAACGGAACAGCGTGTCGGCAGCGTAAACCGCAGCCAGATTGCTCCAATGCGACGAGGACTTCAAGTAGAGCGGATAAGACACAGTATCCTTGATATCCAGATAATATTGAGAGAAATTAATGTAGTTGATGCCCAAGGAGTCAAAAAGCGGCGGAAAATAGTCGATGGCAAGGATGCCCGGAGGACGGTTAAAGCCTTTGACCTCGGGCACATGCTCGCCATAGACGACATCTTTTCCTGGAGCCAGGCAAACAAAAAACGATACACCATATTCTTCCAATAGGGATTGCAACTGGTAGAGCATGATGGCATCGCGTTGCATTTTATTCATGCCAGCTTCATTGTCGGAGAAATAATCATAGACCGATTGTCTGTAATAATGTCGTACGGTGTAATCGTTGAAGATCCAATTGTCATCGTTGACATAGATGGTTTTGTTCTGGACCTTGCGGAACAAGGACCAACATAGTTGGTTATAGCAACGCACAAAAGGCTCCCGAAAGCCGATGGACTCCGAAAGATATTGGTCCTCCTGCTGTTGGAACTCCCCTTTCATGAAAGACGAGAAGCTGAGTTTGGGCTGTTCAGCTGCCGTGGTAACGCCATACAAAGGTCTAAACTTGAACAGCTTGGCGTATTGCTGAACTGCAGGAAAGGCTAGCAGCAGTACCGTCAAGACAAAAAGTGCGATATGAAGTCCTTTTCGCCGCATCGTCAGAACCTGAAATAGATAAACGGACTGAAGCCGGTCGCATTCATCGCGGCCACGCAGAAGAACAGGAGAAGAATGGAAACAAGCCAGGCGGCGATATGTCCACCCGTGCCATAGCTCTTGTAGAACACCACCTGTTCGATTTTCTTTCCAAACGGGAACAGGGTCAGGAAAGAGAACACCAGAGCGATGATCAGCATGGTATAGAACTGCCGACCAGCGTCCCAGCCAAAGCCCTCAAAGTTGAACGAGAACATGGCCTTGTAGTAGTCGAAAGCCTGGGCGATTGTGTCGGCACGGAATAAGACCCAGCCGAAGTTCACGATGAGGAAAGTGAATAAAACGGAGAACGGAGAACGGAGAACGGAGAATTTTCCGTTTTCCGTTTTGCGTTTTCCGTTTATCAGTTTTTCCATCACGATGAAGAACCCATGGAACGCGCCCCAGGCCACGAATGTCCAGGCGGCACCATGCCAAAGTCCGGAGAGCAGGAAGCAGATCCAGAGGTTGAGATAAGTACGGCCTTTGCCTTTGCGGTTGCCGCCCAGCGGGATATAGAGGTAGTTCATGATGAACGACCCCAAAGTCATGTGCCAACGGCGCCAGAACTCAGTAATTGAACGGGAGGTATAGGGATTGTTGAAGTTCTCGGGGAATTTGAATCCCATGATGCGACCCAAGCCGATAGCCATGTCGGAATAGCCCGAGAAATCGAAGTAAAGCTGCATGGTGTAGGCCAAGCTTCCAATCCAAGCCGTGCCCATGTCCAAAGTCGCCAAGTCCGCACCGAAGCAGGCATCCGCCTGTACGGCGATGACATCGGCGATGAGCACCTTCTTGCACAAGCCAATCACGAAACGGTAAAAACCATGGAGGCATTCATCGGGCGGACATTCCCGGTGACGCAACTGCTGCTCCACATCGCTGTATTTTACGATAGGACCCGCGATCAGTTGAGGGAACATCATGATGTACACGATGTAATCCGTCAACTTGTCCATCGGCTTCACCTGACCACGGTAGGTATCCAAAACATAAGTGATGGACTGGAAGGTGAAGAATGAGATACCGATGGGCAGCACTATCTTCGACAGATTAATACCTTTAATTCCAAACAACGAAAGTATTGCATTGAAATTATCAACGAAGAAATTGGCATATTTAAAATACACCAATAGTCCTAGGTTGAGAATGATAGCAATGGCACACAACCAAGAAGCCGTTTTCCGTTCTCCGTTTTCCGTTTTCCGTTTCACCATCGCCTTTACAAGGAAATAGGTCGCCGTGGTGGATGCCAGCAGGATCAGGATGAACTCCGGCCCACCGTAGGCGTAGAACACGATGGAGAACAAAAGGATCACGTAATTCCTAAACCTGCGAGGACACACGAAGTAGAACAGCAGGAAAACCGGCAGGAAATATAGAAGAAAAACGTTGCTACTAAATACCATATTATTATATTTTATTATTCGATAACTATTTCATAAACCCGGCCTTCGATATCGGTTTTGTTGTATGGGATCAATCCCTGTTCCCACACGATGGGAGGCCACCATTCGGAGTAATGATATTCTTGGGTGACGATGCACTTCATTTGGTTGTTGGGGATGCTAGAGTGCTGGTTGTCGATATAGCCCATCACCTCCATGTGGTCGGGGTCGGGGCCGAGGCGCCAGATGATTTCGGTGGGACGCCATTCAATCTCGTAATAGTACCAGTTTTCTTTGAAGTCGGCGTTGGGCATCGGTGTTCGTATGGTTAGGGCTTTATAGGTAGGATACCAACGCATTGCCTCGAAGTTACGGTTCTTGTCGTAAGGGATGGTGTCGAGTCCCCCTCTGAACTTTGGGGGCTCGGTGGAAGCCAAATCCCAGTTGGTGCAGCAGAACATCACATCGTTGTTGAGTGTGGCGTCTTCTTCGCAGTTCTCCCTATCGCCACGTGACCAGCGGTAATACTCCCAGGGCCAGAATTTCGAGGCTTTCACAATCTCGATGTCGATTTCAGAATAGGGATGATAGGGGGTGCGTTGCGGTTGTTCCGAGTCGTCCCATTTGGGGATATAGCCCCCATCCTTGAAGACGGGACGGCGCTGGTTCCACACGCTACCATCGGCATAGATCAGCCAGAAGGCGTAGGTCAGACCGTTCCATAGGTTTTCTTCGTTGAGCATCTCGGGGAACTTGATCTTGCCACGGTATTTTCCGTAGGTGAAGCCTACGCGGGTGCGGATTCCCGTGGATTCTTTGCGCAAGTGTCCCTCGGTGCTAGCAGGGTTGATCAAGGTGATATAGCTACTATCGGGAGCGGCTTTCACCGTAGTCCCAGGTGTTTCGCTAACCACTGGATAGTCCATCATCAGCTGTGAGGAATCGAAACGGGTCCGGTTGGCCTCATATTCCTCACGAGTGTAGGGGTCGTCGCCCACCACGTCTTTGATGACGGGGATATTGCGGAGTGTGTATTGTCGGCTGACATGGCTGAAAAACTGTTCGAACAAAGCATTGGGGGTTTGGACATCCCCGTAATTCAGGCCTTGTCGGGCATCCAGCACCGCCCGGGTTTTCAGCATACGGCCAGATTGGATGACTTTGATATGCTTGGAGGGATGCGTCTCGAACCATCCAAAAGGATTCACAAGACAGCCGTTCTCATCCGATTGCCCGATAAACTGGATGTAATCGGGTATCTCGGCAAGTCCCTCCTCGTCGCAGAGCACCAGCATGAAACTATATTTTCCAGCGCGTGGATTGCGTTTCCAACGTTGGTTGACAAGGTTTTTGCCCAGACCTTCGTTGGTCATCCACATCGCGTCGATGAACAGTTGATCCGTGACGCTGATATGGTTTTTCACTGCTTTTTCGACGACTGAGTTGTACCATTCTTTGTCATTGCGGATGTTTTGCACATTGTTCTCGATACTGACTTTGGTATTCCATTCCTCGGTGTTATCCGAGCCATAATACACCCGTTCATCCCTTGGGTTTCCCACGATACGCAAGGCGTCGCGCACCAGCCAGCTTTCAACGGGCTTGAAGCCAACGGTCACATCTTCCCAGCTGCCATAGAAATTCTCCCCTGACAGGGCACTTGTATCGGGGAACTTATAACTCTCGTTCTGATAATAAATCTTATAGTACATGCCCTTTCTCGGGGCAATAAAGCGAAAATGCAACAAGCCGTCGCCTTCTTGGGTCTGTCTGACCGATGGAATACAGACACCGTCTGTCACCGCGCTTTCGAGGTCCATGTCAATATTGACGGTGCGACCGCAGCCGAAATTGGTCATGGGACGGAAGTGGCAGTTCACGCTTTGGTGAATGAAGAAAGCCGCCACCAGGGCAAGCAACAGGACAATCACAAGGAGAAGGACGCGCTTTTTCATTGTCTCACAATTTTAATGGTTTTGTCGTTGACGACCAGCACATACACCCCTGCGAACAGCGAGGGGTTAAGGCTTATTATGCAATTGTCCTCAGAGACACACGGCTCTGAGAACACCTTCCTTCCCAGCATATCATAGATGGCAATCTCGGTTCCATTTGCCACCCCTTCGCTCAGCCGCAAACGAATCGGGCCCGAGGAGGGGTTGGGGTAAACCATGTCGGTCTCTGAAGAGAAGTCGTCGAGGAAATCGAACGACTGCCACCATTGCAGGTATTCATTCACACGACGTTGGAGAAAATGTTCTATGTAATAATTGCCCTCGTTCCAATAGGCCATCGATGAAGGATAGCCGAAACGGTGGCTGTGGTCTTCAATGTGCGGACGGAGCGAGTCGACAATGCCATTGAAAAGCAGGGAAGTGTTATCATAAAGGAACAGCCCCGAGCACAACTCCACCATTCTTGCCTCGAAAGCATCTTTGAAGTCTTCGTTTTCAAGGAGTTTGCCAAACATCATTTTGGATTCCGGGTAATTGCCCCATGTCAAAGGCGGATTCCACACACCCGCATTGGCAAAGGGATCCATCTCGCTATAGGTAAGCGTGGCGTCTCCGTCAAAGAAAATCCATCTCCACGGATCGTCATTTTCTTGGAAACAACGCATGTTATTGCCCGGCCAGTCGTAGTTGGCGATGAACGTCTCAAAGAGGATGTAATCCGCAAAGTTCTGCACGTCAATCAATTCACAAAGGTGCTCGTAGTTTTCTTCTTCGGCAAGGCTAACGTTTTTCAGCCAATTCATCATTGCCATGAAATTGATGTTGTTGCCGCAATCCACATTCCCGTGCCAATCATTGATGATATTGCAGTGGTCCTTGTCGATGCCAAAATGGTCCTCCAGAAAACGTTCATCCATCTTCTCCTGGATGAAATACACGCCCCAGTATTCCCCATTGAGGTAGAGGATGGTTGGGCGGCTGTTAGATGCTGGCAGGCCAAGTTGTAAGGCAAGCTTGTTGCATAAATAGTCCTGCCCGCCCTGGAAAGGCCAGAATGCTCCAAACGGTTTGAAAACCAAATGCTTATAGCTATCAACAACCGAGTCGTTGTAGAAATTGTACTCAAATCGTTTGTTTCCGTATTCCTCACGGGCATAGACTTTCAGTCCCTTCGACTGATAACGCCGCGAACGATGGCCGTGGGTGCGCAACCCACAAATCTGATTGAGACCTTCGTTGCTGGCACATTCGTAAAATTCAAAGTTGGCCTCCCGTTCCCATTCCCGGCCAGTCATACAATAATTGCCTGTGTTGTCGGGATAATGAGGGTCGTAATTCACGCCTGGAACCATGATGCCCGTATAGTAATCAAACAAGTCGAGTGTGTCGGCACAAATCGAGATGACCGGAAAACCGTGTGTGTCGCACCCTAGGGAATGGATGAAATAGCTGTTGGTGGCCACAGCACTGACACAACTGTCATTCTCATCGTATACCGCGGCTCGGATGACGATGCAATGCCTAACCGAGTCGGGAATAAAGACCAGCGAATCGGGCGACATTGTGATGGTATAGATGTCGGAGGTAGAATAAAGGCTCCCGTCCAACAGCAGCGGCTCGGTATAGAGCCGCGACTGTGCTGTTGGACGGTTGCCGTTGGTGGTGAAACGGATGTGGTGGTTGGAGTCAAAAGGACTCATTTCCAACTGGAACGACTCCTCATAAAAGCCTCCCGGAACGGAAAAGCAAACCTTCTCGAAGGGTTGGGCTGTGCCAAAAAACGGCACAAGCAGGGCCCATCCCACCAGAAGCATTATTGCCTTATTTAACTTTCCGTTTTCCACTTTCAGTTTTCCGTTTCCTCTCTCAAGGGTTGCGGCTCGCTCTTGCGGATGTCGAGCTCGTTGATGAGGTTGGTGGCACCGGCGTACTTGTCGATGACAAAGAGCACGTAGCGGATGTCCACGTTGATGGTACGTTGGAGTTTAGGCTCGAAGTTGACGTCGCCGCTCATGGCTTCCCAGTTGCCGTCGAAGGCCAGGCCGATGAGTTCGCCTTTGCCGTTCATGATGGGGCTGCCGGAGTTACCGCCGGTGATGTCGTTGGTGGAGAGGAAGCACACGATCAGCTCGCCGTTCTCGTCGGCATACACGCCGTAGTCTTTTCTCTCGATGAGTTCGAGGAGGCGTTTGGGGGCGTCGAATTCATAGTCGCCGGGGATGTACTTCTCAAGGATGCCGTTGGCGGTGCACACATAGTCGTAATGCACGGCGTCGGCGGGCATGTAGTCCTTCACCGAGCCATAGCTCATACGCATGGTCGAGTTGGCATCGGGATAGAGGCTCTTGCCGGGCTGTGTGGCGGCGTAGTATTCACGCAGGCCTTTCACGAAGACATGGTCGTTCTCCTGAACGGCAGTCTGGGCTTCGGCGTAGGCTTGACGGTTTTCCTTGAGGATGCTGACCATTTGGCTGGCCACCATGAAGGCATAGTCCTTGTCCATCTTTTTCTTGCTAGGTTTGGCGAGGAAGGCCTTGATGCTCTCGGGGGTGGCAAACACCGAGTTTTCGTAGACGTAGTCGGCAAAGGCGTCGATGTCGCCCTTGAACTTCTTGTCGATGACCTTGCTGTAGAACTCAGGCAGTTCATCCTCATTGAAGGCGTTGCGATAGAGTTTCAGCATCTCGGCGAAGGTCTTGTGCTCCACCTGCGGGTCGGTTTCGGCAAACATCTCGTTGAAATCGATTTCGTTGAGTTGGGCCAAAACCATCTCGGCCATGTCTTTGTCTTTCTTTTCCATGGCGTTGTAATAAGGCATGAAGGCCATGGCGACACCGGCAGGACCGGCTTGAGCGACGAAGTTGGGATAATAGATGAACTTGGAGATGTGACCGAGTTCCTCGTAGGCTTTCATCAGGTTCGGGAGGGCTTCGCCGTATTCGGCTTTGCGATTGGCGTCTTCGCTGACCCATTTCTTGTAGTTGTTTTCAAGGCGCACTTTGGCTTCGCTGACTTTGTTTTTGCGGAGCATCTGGCACTGGCCGATGAAGTTCTTCCAGGTGTTGGCCAGGCTGGCGTGGCTGTCGGCATACATCAGGTTGATGGCGGGATCGGCTTTTTGGAACTCTTCCATCACTTCGAGTTGTTTTCCGAAGATGTCGATGATGATGGGATAGAAGGTCTCCACGTTATAGTCGATGCCATAGCTCGACATGTAACGCTCGGTGCTGCCCGGGAAGCCCCAGATCATGGTGAAGTCGTCTTGTTTCACGCCATCGAGGCTGATGGGAAGGTGATGTTTGGGAGTGAGCGGCACGTTGTCGGCGCTATAGTCGGCGGGGTTACCGTCCTTGTCGGCATACACGCGGAAGATAGAGAAGTCGCCGGTGTGACGGGGCCACATCCAGTTGTCGGTGTCGCCGCCGAACTTGCCGATGCTCTCGTTGGCCACGCCCACGAGACGCACGTCGGTGTAAACTTGATACACAAACATATAGTATTCGTTACCCTCAAAGAAGCCTTTGATGACGGGGTTGTACTTGCCGTCTTCCGAAGCTGCGTTCTGGAGTTCCTTGATTTTGGCTGCGATGGCGACGTTACGGGCTTCCCAGTCCATGTCGTCGGTGACCACGCCGAGGATATCTTTGGTGACGTCTTCCATACGGATGAGGAAGGAGGCGGTCATCTCGGGAGCGGGGATTTCCTCGCTATAGTCCTTGGCCCAGAAGCCGTCGTGCAGGTAGTCGTGCTCCATGGAGCTGAGTTTTTGGACGGCGCCGTAGCCGCAGTGGTGGTTGGTGAAGAGCAGGCCGTGCTCACTCACGATCTCGCCGGTGCAGAAGAAACCGGTGGGGCGAGGGGTGCTACCCAGACCCACGATGGCATCCTTCAGGCTGCTGTGGTTGATACTGTAAAGTTCTTCAGGAGTCAACTGCAGACCCATTTTCTGCATATCGACATAGTTCAGACGCTCCACGAACATCGGGAGCCACATGCCTTCGTCGGCACGCACTCTGCCAACCATAGCGAGGACGGCGAGAGCAAATACGAGTAATTTTTTCATTTAATGAGTTGTGATTTAAAGTATTATTGATTACGAATTTTATTGCCTAAGATAAAGCCGAAGATACCGGTAAGCAGGATGCCGATGGTGGTTTGGATCAGGTTGAGCATATCCACCAGGGGTGAAACGCCTTGAAGCACTTCGGAGTCCATGCCTGCCATGTTTTTCAGGCTGACGCCCAAGGCGTCCACATACTCCAGCGGAGAGACCTCCGATTGGAAAAACACGGCGAACAGGAGTACGGTGACGATGTAGGTGACAATCATCTTGAACATGCTCTCGCCGTAGCCGAAGAAGAGGTCGGAGAGGCTGTTTCCGATGATATGCCACACCCTGCCCGCCTTGGTCCAAAAGCCGAGTTGTTTGTCGGACAGTTCGGCCATCATGCGACGGCGTTCCATGCGTCTGCCTTGGACGTAGCCCCAGTTGGCGTCAGCGTTGAAGCCTCGTTCGTTCCAGAGGCCTGTGAGGGTCTTGTAGATGTCTTCCGCGTCGGACCACCGGGCCTTGATGGAGGCGTCGGGGCTCCAATCGGAGACCACCTGCATGTCGTTGGTACGCTCTCCGGTGCCATAGGTATGCCAATCCACCAGGAATTTGGTGTAGGCTTTTTTGTTTTGTTGCACCAGCTGGTCGTTCACCAGGTTTTCGCGGCGGATATTGGTGGCGTCGCCGAAGTAGGTGTAATAGAGACTTGAGTTGCTGATGCGGGCATGTTTGAACAGCACCACGCCTTCGAAGAAGCAGCGATAGAGGTCGCAGAAGTCGATGATGGCATCCTCGAAAGTCGCCTGGTTGATACGGGCATAGCGGAAGTCGCTCCACATCATGTAGGCGTATCTGAAACGGCAGTTGGTCAAGGTGGCTTTCCTGAACGAAACGCTTTGCAGGTTGGGTTCGTTGGGGGTGGAGGAGCAATCGAAACTACAGCTATCCAGGACTGCCTCGTCGAATTTGCAGTGTTTCAGCGTGGCGTTCTTGAAATTGACTTTAGTGAGCGTACACCCGCTGAAGTCAACACCTTCAAGCACTTGCCCCGAATAATCAACCCCTATGATTACTTTCTCTTCCATCAGTATATCTCTTAACTTTTAACTTTTATCTCTTAACTTTTATCTCAACAAAACCTCCGGTCCCATATTGTAGTAAATGTCCACCGGGATGCCGGCGTTGTTCACGCGGTCGAGGTCGGCTTGCAGTTCGGGTTTGATGAGCATACGTTCTTCCATCCAAGCTTTGGTGGCTTCATAGTTGCCGTTGCCTTGGATGATGAGGATGTCGCTTGCCAGTTTCTCGACGGCCACTTTCATCTTCTCGAAGTCGATGGCGTATTGGCCTTGTTCGTTGCGGATGAAGGCGCCTTCGTTCTGCATGTAGTTGAACTCGATCATGTTGGCCTTGCCATGGGCGCTGGCGGCGCCGAAGCGCACGGAGCGGAAGATGCCGGCGAGGAAGGTGGTGTAGTTGTCTTCGAGTTCGGTGTTGGTGTATTCACCCATTTCGGCGAGTTTGGTCACGAGGTAGAGGCCCAGCACGTCGGCTTTGGCTTCTTCGAGGCCGTTGTAGAGGTTGCCGAGGGCTTCGCGGACGGTACCCTTTCCTGTGATGGTGTTCTTGATACCCATGCCGTGGGCGGTCTCATGGAACATCACGTTGGCGAAGAAGGCGTCGAATTTGATGTGTTCCATCGACTCGGGGGTCATCAGGGTGTTGGAGATCGGGACGAGGATCTTTTCGAACTTGGCAGCCATGGCGTTCTTGAGCTGGAGTTTGCGGGTGCCGCGTTGCAGCTGTACACGCTCGTCGTTGGGCAGGTTGATGGCGATGGTCTTGCTGTTGGCGTTGCAGTCGCCGGCGTAATAAACCACGTCGTAGGCGGCCAGGTCGACATCGGAGCCAGGTACTTCTTTCTTGTATTCTTCCGGAACGGGGAGTTGCTTTTGCAGTTCAGGCACAAAGGCGGCATAGCGGGCCAGCTGTTTGGTCCACTCTTGGTCTTTGATGAGGATGAAGGCCTCGTGAGAGGCTTTGATGCCGTAACGGGCGTCGGTGTAGTTCTCGATGGGACCGATCACCATGTCGATGTTGTTGTTGCGGACATCCATCCAGCGCATGTCGCTCTCGAAATAGTCGTCGGAGCGGAGTGCCATGGCACGGAGGCGCAGGTATTCGGCGAATTCCTCGTCGCCAGCCAGCTGTGAGGCGTCGTCGAGCAGAGAGGCGGCTTTCTTGATCTGTTGGTCGAAGTAGTCATGATACCACACGCACTTCAAGGCGCCGTTCTCGTCGCGGACGATCATGGTGTACTGGCTGTTCTTGTCGGGATCGTCGAAGGCCTGCCATTCCTCCTCGGTCATGTCCTGGGGATAGAATCGGGCGCCGGCGGGTTTTTCTCCGTAGCCTTCCACGAAAGGCTTGTTGTTGTCGAGGCCGTCCCAGGGACCGTAGGTGATTTCAGCGAAACGTTGTACGTCGGGATCGCTGATTTTGCTCATTAATTCAGCTTTGTCGCCGTAATTCTCTTGCCAGAAGAGGTCTTCCATAATGTCGGCCGCTTCGAAAAGCAGGGGGAGCATCTCCCTCTCGTTTTCGCTCAAATGGCTGATGTCGGTGGTCAACGTGTATTCAGCATACTTGTCGATCAGCTTGGGTTGGGGTTGTTCTTCCACTTGTTTAGGTTTGTTCACGCAGGCAACGGCCAGCAGGGCCAATGTTGCAATGTAGGTTAAATGCTTGATTTTCATATAATTACATTTGTTTAAACGATTTCCGATAATAAGCGGACAAAATTACGTCATTTTTCGTAATATTGCAAATCATTTTAGAGCTATGAAGAAACGTAAGGTTCCGCATACTTTTGTAATCGTATTTTGTTGCATTTTATTGGCGGCCATGATGACTTGGTTCATCAAGCCGGGCAAATATGTGCAGGAGCAGGTGGATGGCGAGCAGGTGATGACGTTTTATTATCAAGACGAGTTGCCCGAGGCTTATGCTGCCGAGTTCCACGCCGAGCCGCAGACCTGGCAGGTGTTTGCCGCTTTGTTCAAGGGCTTTGAGCGACAGAGCGGCATCATCGTGTTCATCCTGATTGTAGGTGGTGCCTTTTGGATCATGAACAAGAGCCAGGCCATCGACACGGGCATCATGGCGTTTTTGGGCTTCACTCAAAAGCTGGAGCGGCGCAAATGGATTCGGAAGATCGGGGTGAACAACATTGTCATCACGATGATCATGATTTTGTTCAGCCTGTTCGGATCGGTATTCGGGATGAGCGAGGAGACCATTGCTTTTACGTTGATTATCATCCCATTGGCCATCTCCATGGGCTATGACTCCATCGTGGGCGTCTGCATGGTGTATGTGGCGGCGCACATCGGTTTCTCGGGGGCCATGCTCAACCCCTTCACCATCGGCATCGCGCAGGGCATCGCCGGCATCCCTTTGTTTTCGGGCATCGGATATAGGTTCATCTGCTGGGTGATACTCACCATCATCGGCATCGTTTTCGTGTTGATTTACGCCAAAAAAGTGAAGAAAAACCCCAAATTGTCGATCGTGTACGAAGATGACGAGCACTGGAGGGGGAGTGGAGAACGGAAAGTGGATAACGGAAAGTGGATAACGGAAAACTCACAAACTACCAAAAAGCATTCATGGTGGGTATATGGGATTGTTTCGGCGGTGTTGGTGTATTGTGCCATTCGTTATCCTATGACGGAGATGCAGATTGGCAACAGCGCGTCAACCTTGCCATTGCTACCTATCGGTGCGGGTTTGTTTGTCATCATTGGCTTTTTTGCCTTGCGCAAGTCGGTTCCTTATTTCATCCTGACCTTGTTGTTCGGCACGGTGTATTACCTCATCGTGGGCGTGTTGGGTTACGGTTGGTACATCATGGAGATTGCCACTCTATTCCTTTTCATGGGGGTATGTAGTGGTTTTGCCATCGGCAAGAGTGCCAGCGACATCGCCAAGTTGTTTCTCGAGGGCATGGGCGACATCCTCTCAGCGGCCATCGTGGTGGGACTTGCGGCGGGCATCGTCATCGTGTTGCAAGAGGGAGGGGTCATCGACACCATCCTTTACGGCTTGTCAAAGTCGATGAGCAACCTGGGGGTCATCGCTTCCACAGAGATCATGTATGGCATTCAGACTTTGATTAATATCGTGATTCCTTCGGGTTCGGCCAAGGCTGCCATCACTATGCCTATCATGGCGCCATTCAGCGATTTGATCGGCATCTCGCGTCAGACCACGGTGATGGCTTTTCAGTTCGGCGACGGTTTCACCAACATGATCACCCCCACTTCGGGTGTGCTCATCGCCACGTTGGGTGTGGCCCGCATTCCCTGGGAGAAGTGGGTGCGCTTCATCTGGAAGTTCATCTTGATCCTGATTGTCATCGGGGCGTTGCTGCTCATCCCCACGGTCACCTTCAGCCTGAACGGGTTTTAAAAATTGCTTTAAACCCTAGTTTTCCATTAAGAAGTTGTGTTGTCCTTTCGGGTGGCTAAGTTACCGAATTTGTCGTAACCGTAGGTGAGATTTTGGAGATTTTTTGTGGTGACGATGCTCTCGAGGCGGTAAGTGTTTTAATACACCTGGTCTTTCACCAGCCTCACCGAGGCACCGTATTCGCGATTGTTGGCGTCGATGTCGCGGTCTTTGCCCTCATAGAAGAAGTACATCGTATAGGCCATGTCCTCGGAGTTAGGGTTGGAGGCCCAGTACACGCCGCCGGTCTGGACATAGACTGTCTGCGCATCCTCTGCGCGGATGCCTGCGGCGGGCAGAAACACCACCCCCGAGGCTTGTAGGCTCTCCCAGTCGCTTGCGTTGACGGTGTTGTCGGAGAAGTCGGTCGAGGAGTGGTCGGCGTTGTTGAAGCCGACGGCGCCGTCCCAGTCGTCGGGGAAGACGAGCATGCCGTTGGTCCCGTCGACGCAGGCGTTGGCGAAGTGGATGCCCGAGGCGGTGCTGCGCTGTTCAAGGAGGTAGCCCCACTCGCTGCTGCGCATGGTGCGCCAGCCGTTGTTCTCCTCGTTGCCACCGTTACTGATGGCGTTGTAGCCCCAGTCGGCCTGTCCCGATTGGTCCGACAGGCTCTGGGTATACCCGCCGTAGGCGTAGTAGTCGCTGTAGTTGTCGCTGGTGCTCCAGGGCTGGTAGGCGTTGGCGCCGTGGTCGTAGCCGCTGGTGCCCCACCCGAAGAGGTCGATCCATCCGTCGTAGCTCTCGCCGATGTTGGCGTTGCCCTCGCCGACATATTCCGTCTGCTTCTCGGCGAAGCGCCATGTGTTGGTGGAGGCCTGGTATTGCAGGTTGCCCTGGCTGAAGCGCACCTGTTGGGTTTCGCTCACCGAGAAGAGGCCGCTCAAGGCACCTGCGGGATATATCGGGGTGTTGTCGGGCAGAGTGGTGAAGGCGAGGTCCTGTCCGTAGTAGTATTCCGACTCATAAAGGGCGTATGCGCGGACGTGGTATTCCGTCTCGGGCTGCAATTCGGTAAGGGTGCAGCTGAACGGTTTGCCGGTGGCGGTGGTTGAGAGGTGGTTGTCGGTGGCCACGGGGTCGGCGGTGGTGTTCCAACAGACGCCCATTTCGGCGATCAGTGCCTCGCCAGTGACGGTCACATGGCAGCCACATTCCGCCGTGGTGGCTGTGATTTCGGTTGGGGTATAGGTGGTGACGTTGATGTCAACCTCGGGATCGATGACAACGGGATCGGGATCCTTGCAACCTACAAGTGCTGTTACCAGCAGCAAAGCCAGAAGGCTGAGTTTAGTTGTTTTGTTCATGGTTAGATATTTTTTGATAGTTATGTTTGCAGTAACAATAGTTCAGTCTTAACTACTCGTGGAACTTGAATAATCTTATTCGTTTCATGGGTGAAATTGCTGGCATTAGTGCTTGTTGCGCCTGCATTGCCACCTTTTTTTTGGAGAGCAGGGCGGTGAGAATTTTACAGGAACTGTATAGTATATACAGACAGGTTTACCACGTTGTTTTGCAGGGTTGTCAAATTTTATCAACCGGCAAACTCTTAATGCTTCTGCGTCAAGCTGTTGGTTCACTCCTCTGAGGACTTGATGGTGATGGGTAAATCCCAATGTGTCAACCAGAAATTGGACATACACAACTTCAATTTTCTCCAATGTGTCAATTTGCGCTAGATTATCGTTGATAAAGGTAATCAACTTGTTCTGTTTTCGGTCATGGTTGAAAGAGGGCCATGACTCAAGTGCTGAAACAATTTCAACAGAGTCGTTGGCTGGGTTTTGTGCTGTTGCAACTACAACAGAAAAAAGGACCAAAAATTTAAGAATAATAGTTTTTTTTACCATTTTCTTGGAATTTTAAATATGAAATCATAATAACGAGGAGAACGGATTTCTGAACCATAAACAGACATCCAATATGCATTTGCTTGACCAAGACAATCAATACTAGTGTAAGGATATAGACCGTTATAATAAAACGCATGCCGAAACCCCAGAGCCTCTTCTGGAAAATATTTGATGTTTTCTAAATCAGTGGTTTCGAGAGGTGTACCATTAAGCACCCTTGTTCTAGTGAACTTTTCTTTTTCATAAGTACCTCTTAAAATGTCATATGAATCAAAGGCGAGGTTTCCAAAAGAAATATCGCCAGTTGTTGGATGAGTAGATCCAAAGTAATCCTCCCCTTCAACATATTCTGCACCTTTAGCTTTGTTTGGTCTGTATTCTCCTTCGAACCCAAAATAATCCAAGGCTTGTTGATACTGGTTGTTTGCGACAAAACGTTGTAAAACTTTATTGTTTGAACGGAACCCTTGTCCACGGAAAAGATTGGTAGTGTGTTCAGGAAAAACCATAGCGGATATGCTTAGATTGTAGTTCCAACCTTTGGCCGATGAGTTGTAATAACACACCGACAGCTGGCCTGAAAAGCTAAAGTTTGAACCAGCGGTTTTCGAATAGGAATAATCACAACTTGCTCCAACGGTGAGAAAATTGGTCGAAACGGGCACTCCACAATAAGGTGATAGGCCAGCTGTAACACCGACGCTGGCAGAAACTTGCTCATTTTTAAATGAATAACCTGCAGAAACGTATCCTGTAACACCAGCAAAAGTAACGCCTGCGCTACCATAAACAGACTGAGAACCAACCGAATAACCTAAACTGGCCTGTGCGCTCCATAGCCCAGGTAACCCAACAGCGAAAGTTAAGCCAAAATTCAAACCTCCCTCTATGCTCCAACTAATGTTTGGAATTATCCAAAACAATTCCCCATCCGGATCTGTGTATTTCAGCGGGTTGTTCAAGCAGTATGTGTAGCGGTTGAAGTTCTGGGTGTTGTCGGGCTGCTGTACAAAGTTGTCGCACGAGATGAATCTGCCAATCTCTGGGTCGTAGATTCTGCCAGTCATGTTAATCAGACCGAAGTCGTTGAGCATCTCGTGTCCGCAGTAGCCGTAGCGCAGGTCAATATCGTTTTGGGTTACGGTCTGCTTGCCCCATGCGTCGTAGCTTGCATCAAATACCTTGTTGCCCTCCTCGTCGAAAACCGAGAGGATAGAGCCTTGGTTGTCACAGAACGCTTGGTAGAAGTTCAGTTGCCCGTCCTTCTTAATGAGTATAACTCCGTTATCAAGGAAATATTGCTCGTAAGTTGAATATTTACTTGTAACAAGTTCGTAATTGTCGAAATGATATGTAGAGATG
>JAEEGJ010008164.1_pt1 | contig 29116 bp, 21 predicted proteins | sample 8958761 | NCBI WGS metagenome assembly JAEEGJ01 (sample SAMN16246546, study PRJNA631951) | gut metagenome | biome: gut microbiome; feature: rumen; material: RS-attached | host: Bos | place: Iran: Karaj | collected 2018-10
GCGTGGAGGCCGCTCCCGCACCCTATTGGAACATCCTCGCATACGCCGACCAGTTCCAGTTCACCTGGCTGACTTCGCAAGTCAACGCACCAAGCCGCGGCCACGACTACTACCTGCGCGTCAGCCATAGTTTCAACAAACGCACACAAGCCTACCTGCAATTCCGTTCCAAAACCAAGATGAAGAACTCGACCGATGCTTTCGTCTTCAGCCACTACCCCATCTTCTACACGAAAAACGCTGTGCGATTCAACATCAACTATCAACTTGGTTGGGACATCCATTGCGCCAACAAGGCTGAATACGCCCACTACCGCAACGACGACGGCAGCAACGAACACGGCTATTTCCTTTGCCAGGACATCGCCTACAAGCCCGAAAACCAGCCTTACAGCCTCACTTTCCGCTACGCCATCTTCGATGCTAAAGACTACAACGCTCGCATCTACGCCTACGAAAACGACGTGCTGTATTCCTTCAGTGTGCCCGCCCTTTACGGCAAAGGCATGAGGGTGTATCTTTTAGGAAAGGTGAAACTGTTCAACGCCTTGACGCTCTACGCCCGCATCGGACGCACCATCTACAGCGACCGCGACGAAATCGGCAGCGGGCTGACGCTGATTGAAGGGAATCATAAGACGGATGTTAAGGCCGAAATTATATGGAAGCTATAAAGGAAAAAAACAATACCCGGCAGTTTGATTGCTCAGGGACTGTCGGGACTTAACGCTGCAAAGATACAAACTTATTTTGAAAATGCAAGTGTTATTTATAAAAAAATCATATTTTCATCACTTTATCACAAACAGCAACCACATGGTTCACTCCATATAACAATGAATTTGCATCAATATCCATCCATTGGAAAAGTTGCATAATGCGTGCATAACAGAATACAACCCTCTGTGTATCAATATTTCCAGTATTACCAAAACAAATTGGCTCATGATGTGCAATCCTATTTCGCAAATTGTTGACGACATCCAATGCATTAAAAACAAAAGCATTGTCATATTGTAGTTGTGGCGTAGATGTAGGCTTGTTTGGAAAAATGTTTAGCAAACAACGGCCAGACAATCTGTATTGTACATTATTGAACATGAACTTCCACACCCCAAACTCCATCTCGGCTAACAATTTCGTATGAGTATAATTATGACTACGTAGCAGCCCTTCATATGCCTTTTTAATGATTTTCTTTGTACCTTCTACACGAGGGTCAGCGTCGAATCGACCTCCAGGCAAAACAAAATCACGAAGCCAATCACTTCCATAATATGCCTTCATCTCCTTATTTATCTTGTTTCTTATAGACACCTCGAAACAACTGATCACCGCATACATTTCTTGCGAAAGTTTCAAATTGTATCGATACAACGTCATTGCTCGTTTTGTATCATTGGCGCATGCCGAAACATATCGACGCATTCGTTCAGGAGAAATGGCTTCCTCAAAATCGATGTACTTCATTCCACCACTACCCTTTCAATTTGCTGATTATCATTAACGTTTACCACCAAGGTGTATACGCCTTGGCTCAATCCTCGAGTGGACATGACAAAAACCTGCGTGTTTGATGCATCGGAATACACCAAGCGACCCATCACGTCGTACAGCCTAACTGAAGCCTCGCCCGCCGCTTCAAAGCGGATGTTGATGCGATCCTTGGCAGGATTCGGGAAGACTTCAACAAATTGATTCGGCCCTTCGACAGGCTCAGGGGCCTCGATGCCCCAAGTACCACATGCGGCATTGATTTCGCGATCCAGATAGGCAAAACGGTCGACCAACCAGTCGCGCATATAATCGAGTTGACCCTCATCGACGGTAAAGTCAGGCCATGCCTCATGCTCGCGCTCGTACACACCATTCTCCACCAATACATCATATTGGTTCTGAACCAACTCCATGATATGCTCCGTGGTCAGGATGTCATTTCGCAAGACGTTGTAACGGGCCTTGGCCGAAGCCACAAAGCCGTAGTCGTTACAATCCTGCGTCAATCGGTCATAGAAGCCATTGCTCTTCAAGCCAGCCGTGTTGTAGGTCTTGCTGCCGTCGGTGTCCAAGCCCCAGATGGCATCCAAGTCCCAAGGCAGGTACATATAGGTGCTCGACTTCTTGTAACGGGCCACAAACAAGTTGCGGCCCATGTTGTCCATGGCCATCAAACTGTTGATAAACAAATAGTAATCGATGGCATTGTCCTTGTCGAACTGAGCGGCATACTGCGAATAGAACACATTGTTGGAGGCATTGATCACGAAGTTGGTGAAGCTGTAGAGATGGTCCCAGTTGATGGCGGTGTCGCTCTCGTTGGGATAGACCCATTCGTAGTTGTCCCAAGTGTCCATGGTATTGTCGTAGGCGGGCAAGGTGTCAAACGTCGGAGCGCCCGGTCCATTGCCTTTGTAAAGCACTCCCCTAATGTCGCCATTGTATTTGCGCAAACCCAGTTGCTTGCGGTCCATGCGCTCGGTCAAGGCATAGACGCCCTTGTATTCCTCATTGACAAACACATCGGCATAGACCATGCGGATACCTGGCCGTGCGTCAGGCTCGTTTTCGAGATAAGGTAACTGGTACATCTCCATCCATAATTCGTTGGCCACCTTGTCGCGAAGACGAAGCGGCTGTGCCCACATGGCCTCCAGGTTCCAGTCGTCGTCGCTGCGCAGGCCAAGGAAGGTGGTGTCGGCCATCTCGGCACCCGTCTCGTCGGCCCATAGCTCCACACGATAGGATTTCTTGTCGTACTGCTGCGACGAAGTGCCCCTGATCTTGAATCCAGCATGCATTGTAATCACGTTGCCGTCGGCATCGGCCACGTTGATGATGCCATGCACAGCAGGTGAATTGACGATGGGTCCATCGGTGGTGATGGTAATCAAGGGCATCTCGCTGCGATAACAGGTGTAGGTCTCGCCCCGAAATGTCTGCGTTTCCTTGTAGGGTTTCACGCCTTCGGGCAGCCTGCCCGTCGTCACGACGATCTTCTTCCCATGGTCAACGCCGAAAGTCTGCGCCGACATCATCACGGTCAAAAACCCCAAAACAACTATCAATAATGCTTTCTTCATATATCAATTTTCAATTTTCAATTGTCAATTATCAATTATCAATTCCTCATTCAATCAATCCTAACCACCTCCATAATACCCTCAATGGTTTTCAGCCTGACAATCAGTTGCTCCAAGGCATCCACATCCGAGATTTGAAGCACGATCTTACCCTCAAAGAACCCTTCCTTGTCGGAGTTGAGGACGATGTTTTTCATGTTCACCTCCAAATCATCAGAGATGACCTTTGTGATTTTTCCAAGCAGGCCCATCACATCACGGCCATAGATACGGATGGTGGCCTGCGACCCTTGGTTCTCGATGCCATTCCATTTCACGTTGATGATGCGGTAGCCATAACGCTGCTGCATACTCTTGGCATTGGGACAGTTGGTACGGTGTATGCTGATGGTGCCATCGCTGGTGACGAAGCCGAACACACGGTCGCCCGGTATGGGATTGCAACACTTGGCCAACTTATAAGTTACGTTGTCGATGTCCTCACCGATGGAAAGCGACTCTTCCACTTCGACGGTTTGCTCTTTCTTCGATGCCCCAATCGTCTCAGGCACAGCCTTCTCCATCTTCTCCGCATTCTCTCCGAACTTGGCCATCAAGAAGCGTTTCACGTCGGCGATGTCGATCTTCTCCGTCGAAATCTGATGGTAGAGCTGCAACGAGTTTTCCAATTTGAACTCCTTGACAAGCATGTCAACCACGGTCTCCGAAAACGGCAGTTTCCAATTTTTCAGTCGCCGCTGCAACATGCCTTTGCCCAATTCCGATTCCTTCAGCTCTTCTTCCTTCAGATAGCGCCTGATCTTGTTTTTGGCTTTCTCGGTGACCACCACATTGAGCCAGTCGGCACGCGGCGACTGTTTCTTGCTCGTGATGATCTCCACCTTGTCGCCATTGGTCAGCACGTGCCTGATGGGCACCATGTGCCCGTTGACGCGCGCTCCGTTGCAGGTCTCGCCCACACGCGTATGCACCTCATAAGCAAAGTCGAGCACAGTGGAGCCGATGGGCAGCTGCTTCAAGTCGCCTTCGGGAGTGAAGATGAAGATTTTATCCGATTTGTAGATTTTTCTGTAGGAGTTCTCAAACGACACCAAACCTGGGTTTTCCAGCACCTCGCGCACGTTGAGCAGCCACTCCTCAGAGGTTTGTTTCTCTCCTTTATATAGATAATGTGCCGCCTGTCCCGTCTCGGCGATGTCGTCCATGCGGGTGGTACGGATCTGTACCTCAAACCATAGCTTGTCGTCATATTTCACCGTGGTGTGCAATGACTCATAGCCCGATGCTTTTGGCTTGGTGATCCAGTCGCGGAGGCGTTCGGGCATGGGGTCATAGATGTTAGTGATCGCCGAATACACGCTCCAGCAGCACTCCTGCTCGTCCTTCAAGGCACAGCGGATGATGACACGCGCCGCCATCAGGTCGTAGACTTCCTCAAAGGGCACGTTCTGGGCTCGCATCTTGGCATAGATGGAGGGAATGGATTTCAAACGCCACTTCACGGAATAGGCAAACTTGAGTTTCCCGTTTCTCTTGGTGCGTTCCAACTCGGCATCGATGCCCTCGGAGATTCGGGCGATGAACTTCTCTGCGGTCTGCCTCCGGGCCTCCTTACTCGCCTCGATCTTGGCCTCAATCTCATGGAAGATCTCCGGGTTCTCATAGAGCATCAGTTTCTCCTCGAGTTCAGCCTTCAGCTTATACAAGCCCAAACGGTGGACGATAGGGATATAGATGTATTTGATCTCGTGGAAATACTTCGACAGCCGGTCGGCATCCACGTCGTTTTGGTTGCGCACGTCGTACACACGGTGCACAATCTTCAGCAACACCGACCGCATGTCGTCGATCAGTGAAAGGAACAACACCTGGAAGTTGTCGGAGTTATAGGCCACTTTCTCGGTGTCGAGCTTCGAAATCTCGCTGAAATCCTCGAGGATGATGGCCACGGTCTTGCCAAACTGCTGCTCCAGTTCCTTGAGGCTTACCCCCTCTTTGTAATCGATGCCATGCAGAAACGATGCCACCACCGAAATATAGCCCAGACCCACCTCCAGTACGGCACTGCGGCCCATCTCGATGAGGTGAAACATATAGGCCTTGCCCGACACGAGGTAACGCCCGTCGTAATGCTCCAAGCAGTACTGGTAAGCCTTGTCGATCAAAGCCAGATGTTCGGGCGCGTTGACGAAGGGGTGGATGTCGTCAAGCATGCCTTCGTAGGCCTGCTGGATGCGTAATATCTCTAATGAAGTGTAACCTGCCATATCAATCAGTTATCTTAACCGTCAGCTGATGGGCAAGCAGGATATCGTAATACGGCTTCAGTTCTTCGAAGCTGCCGTGCATGACGGCACATTTGCCTTTGTAGTGCGTGATCCAGGCACAAGTCTCGGCCTGCTCGCGTGTATGGTGGCACACCTTCATCAAGGTGTCAATGACATATTCAAAGGTATTCACATCGTCGTTGATGAGCAGCAAACTCTTCTCATTCTCAACAAGTTCCTCCTCCAATACTTCAATATCTTCCTGTTCCTTGTTCATTGCTTCAAGTTAACATTATTCCGTACTTCATCCCAAACCTCATCCCGTACTTGATACGGGATTGACACAGAATTATAACGGATTTTTCGGGGTAAAAGTACACATTATTTCCTAAACAATGCGGGAAAATCGCTTCAAAATCTTTTTTTTCCTACTTTTGCCGCGAAAACCTCATCCTCTTGCAATGCAGAACCGCTTCATCAAGAATATCATCTTCCTACTGTTTCTCAACCTGTTGGTGAAGCCTTTCTGGATTCTCGGCATCGACCGCGAGGTGCAAAACCTGCTCGGCGACGCCTCCTACGGCACCTACCAGGCGCTCTTCAATTTCTCCTACCTCTTTTACATCCTCCTCGACCTCGGCATCACCAACTTCAATAGCCGCGCGGTCGCGCAAGATCCCAAGAACCTCTCCAAACACTTTGGCGGCCTCACCGAGATCAAGCTCATCCTTGGACTGCTCTATGCCGCCGTCATCTTCGTGGTCGGCTACTTCTGCGGCTACAACGAAGGTCTGAAACTCAAGCTGTTGTTCTGGTGTGGCCTCAACCAGATCCTGTTGTCGTTTATCCTCTACCTCAGGTCTAATATTCAAGGCCTATTGCTGTTCAAGCAGGACAGCATTTTGAGCGTGTTCGACCGTGTGCTGGCCATCGTCATCATGTGCCTCGTGCTATGGAGCGGTTGGTTCCCGAAAGAGAAGTTCAACATCATCTGGTATCTGCAGGCCCAAACCGTGGCCTATATCGCCACCCTCGTCTTCGCCCTCACCATTGTCTTACGCCACACCGAGCATCTCAGTTTCAAACTCAACTTCCAGTTTTTCAAGGAGATACTACGACAGAGCATACCCTTTGCTGTGCTCGTCCTGCTGATGAGCGTCTACAGTCGCGTGGAGCCTGTGTTGCTTGAAAGGTTGTTGGACGACAAGGGCGTGCAAGCCGGTATCTACAGCCGTGCCTACCGCCTCTTTGACGCGGGCAACAACATCTCCAACCTCTTCGCCATCATGCTGTTGCCCATGTTTGCCGCCACGCTGAAGAACAAGTTGGACTTGAACAACCTGGTGAAGACCTCGTTCAACGTCATTGTGGCCATGGCAGGCATCGTCATGATCCTTTGCGTCTTCTACCGTCAGGAAATCATGCATCTGATGTACCGTCCCGAGGAAGCCGAGGCTGAAGCCGCCTATCTCCTACGTATCGGACAATACGCCAACGTGTTCCCACTGCTGATGGGCAGTTTCTTCTGCCTGTCGACGACCTACGTCTTCGGCACCTTGCTTACCGCCAATGGTAGTTTGAAACAACTCAACCTGGTGGCTGCTGCAGGCGTGGTCATCAACATCCTGCTCAACCTCATCGTCATCCCAAGATTCTACGCGGTCGGCGCCGCCTGCACCAGCCTCAGCGTGCAAGCCGTCACGGCCCTCCTTCAATACTTCCTCGCCAAACGCATCCTCAAGCTCGACATGGGAGGTCGCTATTGGTTCCATATCATCCTTTTCATGGCCACCATCACCATTGTGACATTCCTTGTCAAACAATTGAATGTCAATTGGTTGATTGGATTTGCAATAGCTTTCGCCATCAATTGCGGCGCCATCTTCTTCACCCGTCTCCTCAGCCTCAAAGAGATTGTCGGCCTCGTCCTTCCCAAGGAAAAAAAGGCCTAAATTGACATTTTTCATTGCCAATTCAAGGGAAATCCCTATTTTTGACGACTTATTTCACACATAACTATGGAAGAGCAACAACATAACACGTACAATTCCAAATACTTATGTAGACTTTTGGTGGAATATAGGAAACCCATCCTCATTATTTTGGCTGTTGCCGCACTCTGCGCTATCCTATTCAGCGCACCTTTCTTCATCACCCCACTTTACAAATCCACGACCATCATCTACCCCACTTCCAGCAACTCCATCTCAAAAGTCTTGATCAGCACCACCTACCAGTCGGAAAAGGACATCATGAACTTCGGCGAGGACGAGCAGACCGAGCAGATGCTGCAAGTATTGAACTCGAACCGCGTGCGCGACAAGGTGATCAGCCGCTTCAACTTGATGGAACATTACAACATCAAGGACAGCAAATACCCTATCACGAAACTGAACAAGCTGTATGACGCACGCATCAAGTTCCGCCGCACCGAATACAACGCCGTGAAGATCACGGTCCTCGACTCCGATGCCGTGCTCTCGGCACGCATCGCCAACGAAATTGCCGAGATTTTCGACAGCACCATGAACCAGATGCAGAAAGAGGTGGCCATCGAGGCCTACCGCATCGTGGAACAGGAATACAACACCCTCGTTGCCGAGATGAACATGCTCGAAGACTCGTTGAACACCCTGCGCAAGCTCGGCGTTTTCGACTACGAGTCGCAAGTGGAGATGCTCAGCCAACAGCTGGCCGTCGAATTAGGCAAAGGCAACGCACAGGGCGTCAAGAACATACAGGAAATGCTCGACGTTTTGGCCGAATACGGAGGCGCCTCCTACGCCATCAACGAGCGTTTGGACAACGACCGTCTGCAACTTTCTTTGGTCAAGTCGAAATACGAGGAAGCCAAGGTCGACGCCACTGAGTTCATCCCTCACAAGTTCGTGGTCACCTCTGCCTTCCAGGCTGAGCGCAAGAGCTATCCTATCCGCTGGATCATCGTGGTGGTCACGGTGCTGAGTACATTCTTATTGCTCATCTTCTGCATCGTCTTCTACGACCGCTCGAAAGGCTTTTTTCGTCGCGAGGCCGAAAAAGAGACGGCCACTAAGGGAAAAACAAACCATTCAGGAAAAGAATGAGCCCAAACCTGCACCTAATTTAGTATCAACTACTCCGAAAACAACACAAACAAAAATGGATAACAATTTCAACAATCTTTCACTGGTTCAACTCGTGCTGAAATGGAAATGGCACATCATCATCATCACCGTGGCGGCTGCACTCTGCGGTGCCATTTTCTCCAGCTCAATGTTTATCACGCCGCTCTACAAGTCGGTGGCCGTGGCCTATCCTGCCAACATCAGTCCCTACTCCGACGAAAGCGAGACCGAGCAGATGCTCGAAATCATCAACTCGGCCTCCATCATGGACTCCGTCGTCGAGAAATACAACTTGTGGGAGGACTATAAGATCAACAAGGCCGACCAGTTTGCCAAGACCTACATGATCAACGAGTACCGCAGCAAGATCAAGATCGGCAAGACGCCCTACGAGGCCGTCAGCGTCACCGTGATGGACAAGGACCCCTTCGTGGCCTGCGACATCGCCAAGGACATCCTTAACTTCTACGACCAGAAGGTGCACGACCTGCACACATCGAAGGTGGCTGAAGTGGTTGACATGTACGACATGCAGCTCAAGATGAAGCAACAAGACATCGACTCGTTGAAGCAAGCCCTCACCGACCTCGCCACCAACTATGGCGTGCTCAACTACTCGGGCCAGCTCCGCGAAGTGACGCGCGGCTTCATCAACGGGTCGAACAAGGCCAACGAGCTGAAGCAGAACCTCGAGCAATACGGTGCCGACGCCGTCGACCTGGAGACCAAGATCATCGCCGAAGCCAACACCTATTCGCTCATCAAGAAAGACTACGAGCAGAACCTGCGTTTCTTCAACTCGCACCTCACCTACTCCAACATCGTCACCGAGCCTTTCCCGGCCGACAAGAAATCCTTCCCCGTGCGCTGGGTGGTGGTGGCCCTCTGCGGCTTGGGTGCCCTGTTGCTTTCCATCGTGGTCATCTTCGTCATCGAAAACCGTAAGCGTTTCGTCGCTGAAAAGAAATAAACCGTGGAGAAGAAAGCAAAGATAGCCTGGCTTTACGTCATCGCGGCGCTTTTCGTCGCCGTGGGACTGTTCCTCGTGGTGAAGAAGAATACCTACCTCTTCTTTGCCCTCCCCGTCGTGCTGGGCGTGTTGCTGCTTTACATTTTCTCTCTCGACAAGGTGCTGCTCCTCACGGCCTTCACCGTGCCGCTCTCGGTCAACCTAAAGGCCCTTGAGGCGGGTCTGGCCATCTCGCTGCCCGCCGAGCCCTTGCTGATGGGCATCTTGGTTTTGTTTGTGGCCAAAATGCTTTACGACGGCAAATACGACCGGCGCATCGCACGACATCCCATCGCCATCGTCATCTACTGCATGTTCGCCTGGATGGTGGTCACCACCATCACGAGCGAGATGCCCTTGGTGTCCATCAAGTTCGTTGTGTCGAGGCTGTGGTTTGTGGTGCCTGCCTTCTTCCTCTGCGCCATCTTCTTCAAGAACCCCAAAAACATCCACCGCTTCATCTGGCTCTATATCGCAGCCTTGTGCATCGTGTGCGTCTACACCATCATCCACCATGCCCAGTTCGGCTTCGACGGCGACTCGGCCCACTGGGTGATGACGCCTTTCTACAACGACCACACGGCCTACGGTGCGGCCTTGGCCATCTATCTCATCCTCGCCCTCGCATACGTCTTCCTGCCTGGCGTGAAAAAGAGCCGCAGGCTCATCATCATCGGTGTGGTCGTGCTGCTGGGCGTGGCCCTCACGCTCTCCAATTGCCGTGCGGCTTGGTTGAGTATCATCGCCGCCTTGGCCGTCTTGATTTGCGTGCTGCTGAAGATTAAGTTCCGCTGGATCGCCACCGTGGTGGTGGTTTTGGTAGGCCTGTTCTTCGCCTTCCAGAACCAGATCATCGATGCCTTGGAGAAGAACAACCAAGACGCATCGGGCGACCTAGTGGAAAACATCCAATCCATCACCAACATCTCCACCGACGCCTCCAACCTTGAGCGCATCAACCGTTGGCAGTCGGCCTTCCGTTTGTTCAACGAGCGCCCCGTCTTCGGCTGGGGCCCAGGCACCTACCAATTTGTGTATGCGCCCTACCAGATGTCGAAGGAGAAGACCATCATCAGCACCAACGCCGGCGATGGCGGCAATGCCCACTCCGAGTACTTCGGTCCCTTGGCCGAGCAGGGCGTGGTGGGTTCGCTCTTGGTCGTCGTCCTCGTCGTCGTCACTATCTATTGCGGCTTGAAGACCTATGGCCGTTGCAAGAACAAGAAAGCCAAAATCCTGGTCTTGGGAGCCACCCTCGCCTTCTTCAGTTATTTCATCCACGGCTTCCTCAACAACTTCATGGACACCGACAAGCTGGCCATCCCGGTGTGGAGCCTCGCCGCCTTGATCGCCGCGATTGATGTGTTCTTTGCGGATAAAGAGAAATTCGCTGAAGAATAAATTGTGTATTTTGGAAAAAACATTTTCTATTTGATTTTGTATTTTGCAAAATACACGTATATTTGCAGCGTGAAAACCGAAAGGAACAATCATGGATAAACTATTTGAACGTCACAACGAATACCTCTCCATTGTTCCTATGGAATTCGTGAGAGGCTTCATGCAACAAATCGACTGGTCGCTCCGGCTTATCGCAATTAAAGGGCCCAAAGGCGTGGGCAAATCCACCCTTATGCAACAATACATCAAACTGAACTTCGCACCTGACGACAAGCATGTGTTATATTGCTCAGCCGACACCAGTTACTTCACAACACACACCCTCGTCGATACCGCCGACCAATTCTGCAAAATCGGAGGACGATATCTTTTCATCGACGAGATACACAAATACGAAAACTGGAGTCGTGAAATCAAAGAGATCTACGACCTGCACCGCGACCTTCACATCGTCATCAGCGGCTCGTCACTGCTGCAAATCAACGATGGCCAAGCCGACCTCTCACGTCGCCTCAAAGAGTATTCCATGCCAGGTCTCTCCTTCCGTGAATATCTGGCTATGGATTCGGGAATCCACACCGGAACCATCTCATTGGACGACCTTCTCGCTGCCCCAAACCGTTTCTGCATAGAGGTCAAGCAGTTATGCCACCCTCTTGAATACTTCAAAGATTACCTGAAATCAGGATACTACCCGTTCTATTTCGAAAACAAGCAGAATTATCAAAGTACAGTTGAGTCTGTCGTCAACTACATCATCGACACCGAACTCACCAAATTCAGAGGACTGGAAACCGGCAACAGCAGACGTATCAAAGCCCTTCTGAAGGTATTATCGCAAATGGTTCCCTACGAAGTGGATATCACGAAACTATCAACAACAATAGGCATCCAAAGACCCACTACTTTGAAATACTTGAAGCACCTCGAAGAAGCTTCGCTGATACATCGGTTGTTTACTGAGATGAGCAACATCACCGACCTCCAGAAACCCGACAAGATTCTGCTTGACAATAGCAACTTGCTTTACACCTTGTCGGACAAACAGCCTGAAATAGGAACGGTTCGTGAGACTTTTTTCTGCAACCAACTTCACTCGGCAAGGCATCAGGTGGAATATGGCGGGCTGAAAAGCGGTGACTTCCGAATTGACGGCGACCTCATTATCGAAGTGGGCGGGCACGACAAGGGATTGCGACAAGTGAAGGAAGAGTCCAAAGGTTACGTTGCCGCCGATGACATTGACAGTGCAACCTTCCATAAGATACCGCTTTGGGCCTTTGGTTTCCTTTATTAATTTGTTTTTCCTTATCTTTGCACGCATGAAACGACACTGCTGGATAGGCATATTGGTTCTGTTGGCCTTGGCGGCTTGCGACAGCGCCACGCGCGAGGCGCGGCGCATGGTGGAGCGTGCCGAGCAGTTGGCCGACACCCTGCCCGACAGCACCGTGCGCCTGATTGACAGCGTGTTGCGCATGCCTGCGAGTTTCAGCGAGCGCGAGCGCATGGACATGGCCTTGCTGCAGGCCGAGGCCTTGTTTGGCGACCATGGGCAGGAAATCTCGCCCGTGATGGACGACGATTTCTTCGACGACCATGCCACTTTCTCCACCAGCCCCGAGTTGGAGCGTGCTGCCGCCTTTTACGCCAGAAAGAAACAATACGCCAAGGCCGCCCATGCGGCACTCTACAGCGGCTTTGTGCAGCAGCACTACGACGAAAAGGATGCCGCTATGCGTTCGTTCAAGGAGGCGGAGCAATATGGCAAGCTTGCTATTGACAGCCTCACCGTGGCGCAGGCGCAATTCAAGATGGGAAAAATGCTTCTTGATACTGGTATGAAGCAAGAAGCCCTTGCTATGCTTCAAACAGCCCATTCCAATTTTGGCAACCGCTTCGTTGACAAGGCTTTAACACAAAACATATTGAGTGTATGTTATCTGTTGCAAGGTGATTTTGATAATGCTGAAACATACCTGCACCAGAGTTTGTTGGACATGGAAATTAGCCAATCCGAAGTAAACAAGTTGAATCGTAAAATATGGAATAACTATGCCGTGTTGTATCGCATACAAGGTAAACACGACCAAGCTATTGATTGCTTGTATCGAATGATGGAGGACTCTGGTCTTGATGAGAATGAAATTTTTATGTCAAGTTTAAATTTAGGCAATGTTTTTTTTGACATAAAAGAAATGGATTCGGCGGCTAAGTATTATCAACATATAGAGGATATTATGCCTACTGTCAACTTAAAGAAAGAAACAATAGCTTCCGCATACAGTGCCCTATCCCGTTTTGCCGAAAAACAAAACGATGCAGTATTAGCCCTGCAATACCGTGAAAAACATGAAAAGATATTGTATGATTTGATGCTCCAGCAGCAAGAGCAGACCATTTATCGGATTCAACAACAATACGACTACGAAAGTTTACAAAATGTGATGAACAAGAAAATCATACAAAGACATATTACAATACTGATTATCAGTATATTATTGCTTATTACAACCATTCTCATTTTATTGTTGCAATACAGGCACAAACAATTGCTGAAATCGGAGGAAGAAATGAAGCAGCAACTGGATGACCTGAAACAGGATTTGCTGCAAACAGTGAAAATCTCTGTGTTGGACCATGAGATTTCCTCTCGATTAAGGTTGATTCTCAAAGTCCACGACAAGACACTACAGGGGAATGACCCCAAAAAAGAATGGCAGTCTTTAGTATGGCAAATCATGAATGGCAAAGAAGATCCCTTTGAAGCTGCCCGTAGTGTTTTGGAAACGGCTTATCCTAAACTATATTCAACCATTAAGGAAAGCTATCCTAACCTAACCGAAACAGAAACCAAGATATGCCTGCTCTCCTGCTCCGACCTTTCCAATGCGGAGATAGCCGAATTGTTAGGACTGAGCACAAATACCATCAACCAAAACCGCAGCAACCTGCGCAAGAAGCTGAACCTGAAACCCGACAACATGAAAGAGCAACTGCGCATGACTCTTTCCAAGTGAGCTCGGTTTTATCTTATTTTGCCCTCCAATACTTATATTTGAAGCAAAAACACCTATATATTTGTTTTTGTTCGATATTGTTTATCAATGGATTGTGTTTTTACAATTGAAATAATGCTATATGTGGCGGAATTAAAACTATATCTCCGTTGACAGGAGGCTTTTCCGTCATAATTTGTGTAACACAATATCGTTTCACGACATGTGTCATTAATCCATATATTGTTAATCACAAAAAACAAACAAAATGAAAAGGCATCTTATAATAATTGTTTTTGCCTTGTCGGCAATAGCGATGCGAGCCCAAAACCAGGACATGTACTCGCTCATGTACTATGACAGCATACATGGCAATATCCTGGGATTCATGCAGCAACATGACGGAGACTTCCTCATCAATACTTACCTTTTGGAAGATGTAGGAGGTTACGAATACATTCCCTTGGGATACAGGTTCCTCAAGGCGTCACCAAATACACTTGCCATCACCGACTCGCTTTTCGTTGCCGACACTACGATGGTACCTACCTGCAGTTTCGCCCCCAATCCGCATGGCGAAGGCAGCATCAGGACCATCCTCGAATACCATGGGGAAAGCGACAGCACCTTCCTGCGCATCTCCCATTTACCCGACAACGACCTCCATGTTGATCCCAGCCAGGATGTTGTGGTGCCTTTGTGTAAAGGCTTTGTTTCCGGTGGTTGCAACTCAATGGTCGACAGTAGGGGCGACATAATCTTGCAATACTATAAGTACTCGGGTGGCGGCTGGCAATTGGATGAATACGCTGCACGATTCGGCCTGGACGGCACGCTGGATTGCCAGACATTGTTGCGTGAGAATATCATGTACGGGGTTTGTAGATTGCAGGTACTCAAGGAATCGCCGCTGACATACTATGAATGGGGTATGGCGCAAACCGGACACAACGGATACCAAAACCTCAACGTTTTTGTTATTGACTCTCTCCTTAATAACAACCCAGTATTAATCAGCAGCCTTTTGAGCGAGGAAGCTATCAATCACAACGTATTCGTGTATGAGCATCTCCAGATTGACGGAGACACGCAAGTAATACCAGTCGGCGGGGACGACGTCATGGTGGCCGCAAAATATGTGAAAGACACGACTGCCCATCCGACGACGGCCGAGTACGGTGTGGTTGTGGCAAAGTACAACATCCGGACCATGGAGCTGAAAGATTATGTCGTTTTCAACGACTTCACCAGTATCTACAGGCCTGCCCAATGCCTAGGTCTTAAGATGATGACGGACGGCACTGTCTACTTCCTATACAAAGAAGACGGGTATCCGGAGGAAAGCTTCGTCGCCGTGAAGATGGACACCAACCTGAACGTGGATTGGAAACGCCTCTGCAAGACGGAAGATGTTATCATCCCATCCTGGTTCAGTCATTCTACCTTGAACATAGACGAGCAAGGGGACGAGAAAGGCATCGCATGGTTTGGATATGGTATCAAGGCTGATAACCCAGGCAGTAGGTTAATCTGTTTGCTGTTCAACCACGACGGCCCGGTGAACAGCCTAAACGAAGGCGTCGTCAGCGTACGCCCCTACTGCTTCTACCCCAATCCTGTGAAAGATCAGCTGCGCATGCAGTTCTCCCCTGACGTGCAGCCCGATAAAGTGGAGCTCTACGACCTGCAAGGCCGCCTGGTGCGCACACAAAGCAAGGCCTTCGAGAGCATCGACATGAGCCAGCTGCCTGCGGGCACCTACACCTTGCGCGTCACATTGGAGGACGGGAAGACCTATTCGGACAAGGTGGTGAAGGAATGAAAGGGCACCTACATCGTTAAACTCAGCAACGCCGACGGCTACGCCGAAGGCGATTTCGAGAAAGAGTAATCTTAAATTCACCTATTTATCAACAATCTAAATCCAAATCATTATGAAATGAAGAAGCACCTATTACTACTTTTTTTTGCCATTGCTGCATCGGTTGTGCCAGCCCAGAATGGGGATATGTACTCACTTTTGTTCCATGGCATGGGCGAATATGGATTTGGCATTGAGAGTGTGGCACAGCAACGCGATGGCAACATCATCGCAGTCACTCATATCAGTCAATTCCCCGAGTTTTTAGGAAGCATTTTCTATAAGATGTCGCCATCCTCCCTCAGCATTACCGATACGTTATTCGTGGCCGACACACACCCTCCCTATTATTTCTACGCCCGAGACCCACACGGTGAGGGCAACATCAGGGCCAACCTCGAGTATGTGGAAGAGGTGGACAGTACCTTTATTCGCATCTGCCATTTCCCCGACAACGACCTTCATATCAACCATAACGAGGACGTAATGGTGCCATTGCGCGAAGGCATTGCTTATGATCAATACGACGGCTATATGGTTGACTGCAGAGGCGACGTTATCATGAAATACTACACGACACGACCCGATGGAGACTACGATTCCCATCTCGCGCGCATTGATCCTGATGGCACGCTGAAACATCAGGCCTTGTTTACCGAAAACGACGATCATGTCATTCCCAAATTGCGTGTATTCAAGGAATCGCCTTTGCAATACTACCAATGGGATTATGTGGAATCCTATAACGGAACTGCCTGCAACCTCACCATGTACGTGATAGACTCTCTTTTCAACAAAAACACCATAACTATCAACAGTATATTGAGGGAGGAATCCCTTTCAAATGAGGTTTATTTGGTGGTGTACGACCATTTTGAGTTCAGCGAAGATACCGAAGTAATACCTGTTGGTGGGAATGATATACTGGTGGCCGGACAATATATGGTTGATACGAATTTCTATCCTATCACTGCCGAGTATGGTGTGGCTGTGGCAAAATATGACAGCCGCACTATGCAACTGAAAGACTATATTGTGTTCAATGATTATTTGGGATACACGAAAAGAGGGAGTTGCATGGGTCTCAAGAAGATGTCGGACGGCACTGTTTACTTTTTGTATAAGGAAAACGGATACCCCGCTGAAAGCATCATCATCGTGAAGATGGACACCGACTTGAACGTGGAATGGAAACGTTTCTTAAAGACCGATAATATCATCATGTCTGCTCCGCTTCAATTTCCCTTTTTGTTCGAGGATGAGCAAGAGGAAGAGAAAGGTGTTGCCTGGGTTGGAGGGGGCTTTGAAAATGACAGGCGTGGCCTAATCTACTTCTTCCTCAACCACGACGGCACGGTGGGCGTGAACGAAGGCGGCATAGAGGTGCGCCCCTACTGCTTCTACCCCAACCCCACGCAAGACATGCTCCGCATGCAATTCTCCCCCGACGTGCAGCCCAAGCAAATCGAGCTCTTCGACCTCCAAGGCCGCCTGGTGCGCACACAGCGCAGCAACTTCGAGCGCATCGACATGAGCCAGCTGCCCACCGGAACATACACGATGCGTGTCACACTGGAGGACGGGAAGACCTATGCGGACAAGGTGGTGAAGGAGTGAAACTATGCCCTTACAGTATTCCTTATAGAAACCGTAAAAGAGCAACGGGAACAGATTAAAGCCATGCGAAAAGCCCTGGAAGACAATGGTCTGATGGAGCCGGAGAAACCATAAACCCCTTGCAACCATGAAAAAGTTTATCTACCTTTGCGGCATGATGTTGTTGAGTCAAATAACAAAAAGAACACCAACATGAAACCTCTCCGATCCTTATTGCTCTTGTTCATCGCCTGCCTCGTCGCCTTGCCGACGGCCTTTGCTCAAAACACCTCCACCCAAGGCAAGGAATTCTGGCTCTCGTTTATGCACAACGGCTTCAAGGACCACTCGTACGGCGGATGGGTTATCAACCAAGTGCTCATCAGCGCCAAACGCGACTGCACGGGCACCGTGTCGAACCCCCTGTCGGGCTGGTCGCAAAGCTTCAGCGTCAGCGCCAACAACATCACTACCGTCGAGATACCTGAGGAACAAGGCTATCACGACGGCAACCAATACGAGCGCATCTTCGAGAAAGGCATCAAGGTGACCGCAAGCGACACGGTGTCGGTCTACTGCACCAACATCGCCCACGTGTCGTTCGACGCCTCGTTCGTGCTGCCCGTCGAGAGCTTGGGCGACGAATACATCATCCAATGCGGCGAACAGTCGCGTCTCGGACACAACCCCTATGTATGGAACAACGAGACCACGGCCTTCATAATTGTGGCCACCGAAGACAACACCTTGATTGACATCACTCCTTCCGTTAACACCTTGGGCGGCCATACCGCCCACCAAACCTTCACGGTCAATCTGTACGCCGGCGAGACCTATCACGTCAGGTCGGAGCGCATCACCGACCGCCCCATCGACCTCAGCGGCACCCACATCGCCGCCCACGACTGCAAGCGCATCGCCGTCTTCAACGGCAACACCATCACCTGCGTCCCCTTCGACGCAGGCAACGGCTACGACCACGTGTTTGAGCAGGCCATGCCCCTGCGCTCGTGGGGCAAGAACTTCATCGTGACCACCTCCAGGAACCGCAACCGCGACTTCGTCAAGGTCACCTCAAGCGCCAACGATAACATCGTCACCGTGAACGGCGTGCCGAGGGACACGCTAAGCACCGGTGAGTCCCTATACTTCCCCATGCTTGAGAGCGAGGGCTCGTGCTACCTCCAGACCACACAACCCAGTGCCGTCTACCTGTTCCAAACCAGCCACGACGACACCGAAGGCGACCCCTCAATGGTGTGGATCGCCCCCGTGGAACAACGCATCAACGACGTCACCTTCTCCACCTTCGACCACCCCGACATCAACATCGAGACGCATAGCGTCAACATCATCGTACACACCAAAGACAGCGCAAGCGTCCATTTCGACGGCGCGTTGCTCCCTCCCTCGAGTTTCCAACGCGTCAACGGCAACGACGACTACAGCTACACGAGGATGGACATCAGCCACGGCGTGCACCGCATCACCTGTAGCAACGGCTTCAATGCCCACGTCTACGGCTTCGGCCAAGCCAAGGGCTACGCCTATCTGGCGGGCTCAAACACCACCAAGCTGTCATCCACCATCACTGTCGACGACATCCTGGTTGGCGCCAACGACACGATCGGCAACTGCACATCGGAACCCGTCGCTTTCTTCGCCGACGTCAACCATGAAAATTATGAACTCCTTTGGGATTTCGGCGACGGCACCACCAGCACCGACAACCCCGTCGTCCACGACTATGGCGACCCCGACCTTTACGAGGCACGGCTCACCGTCACCACCGAGGATGACCCCTGCAGCGGCTCCACCTCAAGCACTACCGTTTTCTACGTCAACACGCACCACGACCCCGACATGTTCTATGCCGATGAGATCTGTGCCGGACAACTCTATTCGAACTACGGCTTCACCGACGTCCCCATCACCAGCGACACCACCCTGACGCGTGAGCAGCCCAACCCCCTCAACCCCTACTGCAGCAGCCTTGTCACCGTCGACATCCACTGCCTCCCCGCGACCGACACCACCATTATGGACTTCGTCTGCTTCGAAAGCCCCGGCGTCTATACGGAAAACGGATTCCATCTGCCCTATGACAGGCCAGGAACCTACCTCGATTCGATTGTCAGCACCGACCCATACGGTTGCGAGAGCGTCGTACACCTTCACCTCGAGATCGGCGAAGCCAACGACACCCCCGTGCAATACGAAAGCGATTGCGACGCCTTCGAATGGCTCGGCCACACCTATACCTCATCGGGAGTCTACACCGACACCCTTTTCGATGCTGCCGGCTGCTATACCATTCGCCACCTCGACCTTGAGCTACACTACAGTCCACATCCCTCCGAAATCTACCCCGTCGACACGGCCAATCATGCCCCTCACTGGGTCGTCACAGCAACGGAGTTCCAAATCAACAGCTATGAGTTCTCCCTCTACGACCTCATAAGCCCCGAACCATGGGATTCCGTCAAATGGGAGTTTGTCGACCCTGATGTCCAATGGGTCCTTGAACGCGACACCGTACCATTCCTTGGCAAGAGATGCAAGATGTATGTACTCGACCATATTGACGACACCATCTGGCTACGTGCCACTCCTTACGATGAGTGCGACACGGAAGGCACGACGTCACAATTGTATTGGTTCGTCTGCTCGTTCTACGGCATCGACGAGCACGACGCTCCATCAGGCCTACATCCCTTCGACGTTGACCTCCATCCCAACCCCACCAACGGTATCGTCACCGTCACAGGCGAAAACCTGCGGCAGGCCGTAGTGGTCAACATGCTCGGGCAGCAAGTGCTCATCTTGCAGGACAAAGGCAACGAACTCAACATCGACATCACTTCGCAGCCCCAAGGCATCTACTTCGTCAACGTCACCGACAAGCACGGACGAAAATGCACTAGAAAAATATTAAAGAAGTAGATATTGCAATTAAAAGAGAAATAATTTGCTTGAAATGATTTTTTTTGTATTTTTGCCACAAAAATAAACATAAAACATGTCAAAGAATCTTTGGGTATTATTGCTTGTCTGCGTGGCATCCTTCTCTGCTTGCACTACCGACATCGACCTCTATGCGGACTATAAGGAAATGCCCGTCATCTATGGTCTCCTCGATGCCAATGCCGACACCAACTACGTCAAAATCACCCGCATCATGTCGGTGCATGGCGATGCCTACCAGGTGGCCTCCAACCCCGACTCGAGCGACTATCCCGGCAAGTTGGATGTCCGCATCGTTGAATACCGCAACGGCGACTCCATCCGCGAGATCATCCTCGACACCATCACCATCCACGACAAGGAGCAGGGCGTCTTCTATGCACCCGACCAAAAGCTATACTACACCACGGAAAAGCTCAAGATCAACACCCCGAAAAGCAACTACAGCTATCGGCTCAAGGTCGCCCTCCCCGACCGCACACTGACCACAAAAGCCGACATCGTAGGCAACAACGGCTTCGACGTGCAGAGTTTGGCGGTGAACTTCTCAAAGGAGTATTTTGGCTGGAGCCGCAAGTTCCTGTTTCACCCAGCCATCAACGCCAACCTATATCAAGTCAGCATGGCATTCACTTACTTGGAGCAACGCACCCCCGACGGCGACTCGGTGCCTCGCACCATGCTCTGGAATGTGGGTTCCTTCCCCGATGAGTACTTCATATACAGCATGGAGGGCGATTGCTACGCCTTCCCCTATTTGCCCGAAACGTTCTATGCAAAACTGACGGAATTCATCGGAGGCGACACCGCCGTTGTCGGACTGAAACGCTACATCGGCGACTATCCCGTGGAAGTCATCATCACCGCAGGAGGCGAGCATCTGAAACAATATTACGACTACAACAACGCATCCAGTGGCTTTGTTTTGGGCGATCCTGAATTCTCCCTCATCGAAGGCGGCTACGGGGTGTTCTCGTCACGAATGACGATAAGCCAAGCCGTCAGGCTGGGCGGTGAGACGGTGCCCGACCTTGTGTCGATGACCAACTACGGCTTCAAGTTTATCGGCGGACAAGATGAAAAATGAAAAATGCCACCGAATGGGTGGCATTTTTCATTTGATTTATGTAGGATTTTCCCTGACCTCACTTGATCTCCACCAGCTCCAGTTCAATGACCAGTGGTGAATAAGGCGGCAAGGTCTCACCCAAGTCAAACTCTCCGAAAGCCAAGGCCGACGGGGTGACCAAACTGACCTTTGCGCCAGGAGCCATGGTCATCACGGCCTCCTCGATGGCGGGAATCATCTGGCCACTGCCGATCTTGAAGTACATCGGCTTTTCGTAGTCGTAGCTCGACTCCAGCTGCTCGCCCTTCAGGTTCTTCAGGATGTAGTGCACGCCCACTTCGTCGCCCCACTGGGCCACATTGCCTTCACCCTCTTGCTGACGCAGGATATAAAGGCCCGATTCCGTAGGCGTCTCAGCGATGCCTTTCGACTTGATATAATCAGCTATTGACTTGCTCTCCAAGGCCATCAGACGGCTCTTTTCGGCCTCTTCCTTGGCTTTTTGGGCCGCAAGACGTTTCTCGTAAACGGCCTTGTCCATCACGTCGTTCATCTTCAGCAAGACCACCATAGGCGTGTAAGGCTGGATATACTGTTCGTAGCCGACGCTGTCGAAGGCCAAAGCCGAAGGAATCACGCAACGCAGCGTGCCACCCTCAGGTACCATGCCAAGGGCCTCGTTGAAGCCCTGACAGATAAACTCCTCACCATATTGCATCTCAACAGGTTCGATGCCAAACGAGTTCATGATGGTGTCGCCCTTGGGACTGCACATCGTGAAGTCGAAGTTGACATACTCTCCCAACTTGGCTGCAGGAGCTTTGCCAGTCTTTTCCAGGATGACGATGCCCGATTCGGTCATCGTGTTGTTGGCATCACCACGCAAAGGAGTCAAAAACGCCTCTTCTTCGGCTCTCAAGCTGTCCAACAAAGCCTTACGCTCTGCTTCCAAGGTCTCGAAAGGCTTCACGGAGACGAGCTTCAGGTCGTAATAGATGGGCTTGCCCGCATATTCCTCGGGGATTTCGTCCATTTGCAACATAATGGTGAACAACGAATCGGCCGAAACCACCAGACGAGCCGAGTCGCCCACGTGCATCATCAGCAACCCGTCCACCACGTCGCCCACAAAGTCAGGCTCGGTCAGCACAATGCTTATGGGGCCGCTGCCTGCGGTCGTAAACAGCAGCGAGTCGTTGAAATACTGGGCCATCTCGAAGGTGGCCTCGTCCTTCAAACGAGGCGTCACCTCCGAGTTGCCTTTGGTGTAAAACTTCATGTAGGCGCCGTTCTCCATCTTCTTGAAACCCGGATAGACGGAATCATCCTTACACGATCCCATCACCACGAGCAGCAGAAGAGCGGCTATTGCATTGAGAAGCTTATTCATTTTTATTGGAAGTCAACAAGTTCCACTTCAAACATCAGGTTGGAGAAAGGCGTGATCTTATCGCCGGCTTGTCTGTCGCCGTAAGCCAGATAATAAGGGATGTAGAGCACACCCTTCTCGCCTTTCGACATCATCATAATGCCTTCGTCCCAGCCAGGGATGACCTGACCCACGCCAAGCGGGAAGCTGATGGGTTCGCCTCTCTCGATGGAGGAGTCGAACACGGTGCCGTCAAGCAACTTGCCCGTGTAGTGCACTTGGGCCATCATACCGACTTCGGGCTTCTCACCGTTACCTTCCTGGGTCTGCACATAGTAAAGACCTGAGGGTGTAGGATCAACCGTGACCTTGTTCTTGGCCAGATACTCAGTCAGTTGCTGGGCGGCAGTGGCGGTCTCCTCGGGATGGTCGGCCTTCATCTTCTCGATTCTTGCATCGATGTCCTTCTTGATTTTGGCAGCCAAACGGGGGGCGTATTCACTTTCGGGATAGAAGTCATCCAAACGGACCTCGAAACGCATCACGTCAGTCGAATTGAATTCGGCCGGCAGGCTGGTTTGATGGAACCATTTGATGAATGTGGAGTCGATGTTCACGATGAACGAAGCGGAATCGCCTTTGTGCATCATGGCCATACCTTCGTAGAAGTCGCCAGCAAACAGAGGAGCTTCCAAAGGCAGGGTGTTCACGGTATTGGGGACGATGAAAGTGGTGTCGTTCACCGTGCAGCAAATGGCCAGATCCATCAGGTCGCCCACTTGAGGCTGGGCGGCGTCTTTGTTCTGGTTGAAGAATTGGTAATACAAACCCGTGGCCGATTTCTGATAGCCCGGATAAGGTGATTTTTCAGTGCAGGCACTCATGATGCCCAACATCAGCATGGCCAAGGCGGCCATTGACAAGATACTTTTTTTCATTTTTAGTACTATTAAATGATTGATTGATAATTTATTCTTTGTCCAAAACCTCTATGAGATCCACGTCGAAGACCAGGTTGGAAAAGGCTGGGATGTTGCCATAAGCCTCGGTGCCATAGGCCAACATATAAGGTAGCACGAAACGTACCTTCTCTCCCTCATGCATCATGGACACGCCTTCCTCAAGGCCTCTCAACACTTTGCCTTGTCCTAGAGCAACATCATAAAAGCCGCCCAGCTGGTCGGAGTCGCCCAAAGGTGAGCCATCGATGAACGAAGCCACAAACTTGATGCGAGCCGTTTGTCCCACCTTGGGTTGGGCGCCACCCGTGACCAACAACTTGTTGAAATACAAGCCAGACTCTGTATGATCAGTGATGTTATTGTCGCTCAAATACTTGGCCAAAGCCTTCTCGGAGTCAGCCTTTAATGTCTGCATGGTCTTTTCCTTTTCAGCTGCCAACTCGTCAGCCGTGGTAATCTTCAACAGTTTGATATCGTACACCAGGTTGGCGTATGCAGGAATCTCGCCTACCGAATGCTCACCATAGGCCAGTTCGCTAGGGATGATGGCCTTCACACGGTCGCCGAGGTGCATCTTCGGCACGATCTCCTCCCATCCTGGGATGACGAAGCCTTCGCCCAACACAAAGGAGAATTTGTCGGGACTGTCGAAAGTGCTACCCACCGACTTCCCGTCAAGCAAAGAAGCCGAGAAATCGAGTTCCACCTTCTCGCCCTTCACGGGGCAACGGCCTTTGCCTTTTTCCAAAGGAATGATATAAACACCTGAAGCTTCTGGAGTTACGGTAATGTTGTTGGCGGCAACATACGCCTCCAAAGCCTTCTTAGACTCCTCCTTCAAGGTTTCTTTCATCTTCTCGATGTTGGCAGTGAAGTCTTCCTCCGTCTGCACGTCAACAAGCTTCACCTCATAGCGGAAATAGTCATCAGACTTCAAGCCCACTGCATTGGGATCCTGCTCATAATACTTGATGGCCACAGAATCCGCCTTCACATAGAACGAAGCCGAATCGCCGACATGCATCATGGCGTAGGCCTCCTGCAAGTCGCCCTTGAAAATAGGCTCCTGCAGTTGGGTGTAAACCTCACGCTGTGTGCCCATCCAATCGTAATACAGGGAGTCGTTGAGATAGCAGGTCATGTCCACTTTGAGGAAATCCGTCAACTTGGGCTGAACGGCTGCTGGGTTTTGGCTGTGGAACTTGTAAAACAAGCCGTCTTTCGTCTTTTTGTAGCCAGGAAACTGCTCCGTACAAGCCGCAAATAGCATCATGGCCATAAGGCACGACGATGCAAACATCACATAATTTCTCTTCATAACTTATTGATTATCTATTATTTTAATCGTATATACCAAAGTCGCATACTCAGGAATTCGGTTGTCGTCGCCATGGAGACCGTATGCCAAATGGAAAGGAATGATCAACTTGGCGACATCGCCGCGATGTAGGTAGGACATAGCCTCGTCAAGACCTGTTTCCACACCACCTTCGCCCACGACAAACGACTTGAGACCATCGTTCTCCGACGAATAGAACAAATCGCCTGCAACGGAACCAACCTCATATTCCAAGGTCACTTTTTCACCTTTCTCGATGCGTTGTCCCGAGCCTTGACTCAAGATCTGATAGCGCAATCCCGTTCCAGTGGAGATCATCTCCAGCCCATGACGAGCGATATAGTTCTTGATGTCCTCCTCCTCTTCGTTCAAAAGATAGCGGTTGGCCGTTTCCATGCTGTTTTTCATCTCGTTTTTCGTGACAGGATTCGACGGCTTTTGGGGCTTCTCCTGACAAGAGAATAAAGAAATCAAAAGCAACAGTATCAGATATTTACAATAGTTCTTCATTCCTTTTGATTCAGTTTTTCCTTATATTCGGGCAGCACCGACTTCAACAGCGCCACAGCTTCCTCAAACGAACAGGTCAAGGTGCCGCCTGCCGCATTGGTATGACCGCCACCCTTGAAATGCTTGTTGGCCAACTCATGCACAGAAAACGACCCCTTTGAACGGAACGAAAGCCTGATCTGGTCCTGACGTTCGGTGACCAATACCGACATCTTGATTTTCTCCATCGAAAGCGGGAAGTTGACCACACCTTCCGTGTCGCCAACCTGATAGTTAAAACCATCCAAGTCGCTCTTATTCAACGCGATGATTGCCGTAGCATATTCGTCAAGCACCTCCATCCTATTGTTGATGGCAAAGCCAAGCAGACGCAACCTGTTTTCCGACATAGTATCGTAGACCATCTCATGCACATAGCTATAAGGCATGGATTTCTCCACCAATACGCTGACCAATTCAAACGTCCTAGGATGATAGATGGAATGTGCAAACGAACCCGTGTCAGTCATAATGCCAACCAACAGGTTGGTGGAAACATCGTCTGTCAGGTATTGCTTCCCATAGTGGAGGATGATTTCAGTCACAATCTCGCAAGTGCTCGACACCTGAGTGCTGGAATACATGCAATAGAACTGGCTTTCATCAGGGTCACGATGATGGTCGATCAGTATTCGCTGACAACGCGTCTTGCCAATCTCGTTATGCAAAATGCCACTGCGCGACAAACTGTTGAAATCCAACATTATAACGCATTCAGCCTCAGCAATGGCAGCTTTGCAAGCCTCCTGGTGCTGCTCAAAAACCAAAATGGCTTCCGAGCCCGGCATCCAATGCAAAAAACCTGGGAAATCGTTGGCCACGACCATTTTCACCTCATGTCCTAGACGGCTCAAAAACTCCGACATGGCCAAAACCGAGCCGATGGCGTCGCCATCGGGATTGACATGACAGGCCAAAACGATGCGTTTAGGTGACTGAATTACAGCGTCAAAGCGTTCAAAAAACTGTTCTCTTTGCATAACTTGATAAAAAGCCTGCAAAATTACAATTTTTCCTGGATTTACACCTAATTAATTATAAGAAACACTTTATCGGGGCGTGATCTGCTCAAAAGTATTGTCGGAATAGACCAAAATAATCTGTTTCAAAGTCGCAGAAGGTGCAGAAGCAGGCAATGCAAACACGTTTTCCTCTTCAACGGGTTGGTCAAACAGCGTCCCCGAGTTCAGCTGGTCAGCAGAATTGTCAGGGGTAGGAGGCGTCACAACCGACTCGACAGGGGTATATTCAGGGAACGGTTCGGACACGGTAATCGGTCCACGACCAAAAATAATCCAGTCCAAATTGTACTCCGGGAAGGTCTCCTTGAGCTTCTTGACGAAATCCAAACTTGGGTTGTTGCGTCCCGACAAGAGGTGCGAAATATTCGACGGCTGTATCCCAAGCCGAGTGGCAAATTCCGCAGCGGTCAAATTTTTGGCCCTGATGATGTGGGCAATTCTGTCTTTCATTTCTGAGTTTTCCATGTCCGTATCCTCCTAAAAAAATCGATTTTTAGTACATTTTCAGTTGACAAAAGTAAATAATTAATCATTACAAAACACAAACACTGAAAATTTATTTCTGTAAACACTGAGATAAAACGTAACTAATTGAAGTGATTTCCTAATATTTCGTATTTATATAACTATTTTTCAAACAATTAAATCACATAACTCAAAGAATTGAACTTTTTGAATTATTATATAGATTATTTAGTATTTTACTTTAAATAATTTATGATAAAATACTGAATAATTGTTTTTTATATTGTCAAATTGGTGAATTTTCAATAGTTGTAACTATTTAAGTAATTTACATAAGTATATGAAATATGTTTATTTGTGTAAAGTTATTATAATTATTTAATTTTCAATGCTTTAATAATTCATGCTTTAGATTTGTAAATATCGTGCATAGGACGAATCGGCAAAAAGAAATGTCTCGAATTTGGCGTTTTTTGGCATGAGTTGACCTCTGATCTCATCCAAAAAGCAAACGCGCTCCAGAGGCTTAAAAACGCCTTTTTGCATTTTTCCAGGTTTCTTCCCCACTCCACTTTTTTTCTTCGGCAACACCTGCTTGACTTCCCATTTTTCCCCTTTTGACCTACACCTTATTAATATAGGTTCGCTGCCGTATCGAAAAAAAACGCTATCTTTGCCCGCTGTGAGAAAGAAGGACAACCATATTCAGAACCTCATCCTCGAAGGCGAGCATCAGATGCTTGATTTCAAGTTTGAGATTTCGGACAGTCGTCGCATTGCCCGTTCCCTTGCCGCTTTCGCCAACACCGACGGAGGAAGGCTTTTGGTGGGTGTTAAAGACAACGGCGCCATTGCCGGCGTACGCTCCGACGAGGAGATCCACATGATACAGGCCGCTGCGGAGATGTATTGCCAACCCCAAGTGGAATACACCACCGAGGAATGGGAGATCAACGGGAAGACGGTGCTTGAGGTGATTATCCCAAAAGACAAGCACCACAAGCACAAAGCCCCCGACAATCAAGGCAACTACAAGATCTTCGTCCGTGTGAAGGACGAGAACCTGGTCGCCGACAGTGTATTAATTAAGGTGTGGAAATCCGACAAGTTCTCGAAAGCCGCGAAAATCTCGTTTACCGAAACCGAGACGTTACTCCTCCACTACCTCACTGAGCACGAGGAAATCACCCTTCAGGAATTCCAGCAGATCGCACATATTAATAAAAGGAGAGCAGAGGCCATCCTCGCCGATTTCATCCTTGTTGGCACCATCGAACTCATCCAAACCAGCCAAAACACGGTTTTTCGGCTCACTCAACCTTCGGAAAACGATTAAAACCCGCCTTGATTTGCCCATTTTTTATGCTATTTTATACTTTTTGCAATTTTTATACATCTGACTTTCAAAATAATACAATAAATCATCAAAAATAATTGAATTTTTTGATTGCCAGTTTCCAAAAAGGTCGTACCTTTGCAATCCGCTTCCTCAAAAAAGAGGGGTTGATTCGAAGGGAAAAAGGAAGCGCACAGTTCTTTGAAAGCTTGAGGCCAGCACAAGAAAACGGTCCGCATCTGTCGTGTAGACGAGAAGCGGACACGGGAAAAGGAACACATTGAGAACGAAAGCGGAACCCGAGATTCAGAAGAAAATTTGAGAAAGACAATAGTACAACGAAGAGTTTGATCCTGGCTCAGGATGAACGCTAGCGGCAGGCCTAATACATGCAAGTCGTACGGTAAGCGCCCCTTCGGGGGTGCGAGAGTGGCGGACGGGTGCGTAACGCGTATGCAACCAACCCCCCTCGCCGGGATAGCCGGTGGAAACGCCGGATAATACCGGATGCGCCGCGTGGGAGGCATCTCCCGTGCGGCAAGGCGGAGACGCGGAGGGGGACGGGCATGCGTCCCATTAGATAGTAGGCGGGGCGACGGCCCACCTAGTCGACGATGGGTAGGGGATCTGAGAGGACGGTCCCCCACACTGGTACTGAGACACGGACCAGACTCCTGCGGGAGGCAGCAGTAAGGGATATTGGGCAATGGGGGGAACCCTG